>Ga0209748_1000039_pt1 | contig 112769 bp, 67 predicted proteins | sample BarGraIncu00421A_FD_185490 | JGI IMG/M metagenome (GOLD analysis project Ga0209748, IMG submission 185490) | Arctic peat soil microbial communities from Barrow, Alaska - Barrow Graham LP Incubations 004-21A (SPAdes) (version 2) | ecosystem: Environmental > Terrestrial > Soil > Wetlands > Peat... | reverse complement strand
AATCTGCTTTTTTAGCATGTAGCAGTGTAAAGCGTTTTTGTGCTTATCACTCCAGCCTGTCAGCAGATTACATCGTTTATCCAGTTATTGCTTTTGAGATATATACTTTTGCCACTACTTAAATGGCTAAAAATATAAAGTTGTTTTGATTTAATACGCTATTAAATAGATATTTATTTTATTTATTCTATGTATTTTGTATAATAAAAACAAATCATCAACCGTTAATTACACATACTTTACTGAAAGAACTTCCTTTTTAAATCGGAACTAAATTCGTGAATTATTACACTGTAATTTGTCCGTTGTTCAGAGTGGGTTCGGTTAGGGTTCGGTTAGGGTTCGGATAGGGTTCGGATAGGGTTCAGTTAGGGTTCAGTTAGTTAAGTCTATATAAACCCTCAACCAACCCTCAACCAACCCTATTTAAAAACTTTCTTTACATTGAACAAGTACCAGAACTCCGGATACCGGAAACGGGAAGTTGAATTCAATGAATTTGATAATATTGAAACAAGCTGTGAAGTAAATCCAGATAACAAGCTGAAAACTAAAAAGTAATTTTTGATATATTTCTTGAGAAAATCCCTTGCTATCCCAATGATCAACTATAATTTCCGTTATTAATAACTTCTGATATTTCAATTAGTATTAAAAAAGCAATACATTCCTTTTGTAACTATTCGTTTAAACGTAATATTTCATAACCGATCAAAACTAAAATCAACTAAAAAAGAGAGGATTAAAATTAAACGAGGAATTCTGCGCATATTTTCCAATATTCTATGTACCATCATTTTATCAACCCACCAAATTTGACTATCTTTGCACGATGAAAGAAAAGACTTTCACTGGTGATTTTAAATTTATAATCATCTAACTATCAACGATAAATATTTGTCCTGTAATATAAATAATTCAAAATACAGATCATGATTCATTTTTTCCGAACAAATGCTCACCATCTCTATGCCGTACAATCGAATGAGGTGTTAATGCCCGAAGACGTCACAAAGCTGGAATGGCTTTTTAGTGAAGCTGTGCTGCAAACACTTCCGACTATCGAAGGAAATTACGTGGGGCCGCGCCGCGAAATGATAACCCCCTGGAGTACTAATGCCGTTGAAATCACCCAAAACATGGGAATTTCCGGCATTATTCGTATAGAAGAGTTTACGGCACTTCCCCAGACCCCTTCCGTAAAGGGTGGATTGGCTTATGACCCCATGCTCCAGCGTATCTATACCGGAGTGGGACAAGATGTATTCACCGTTGAAAAACAACCTGAACCCATCCTGGACATTGATGATATTGCAGCTTACAGTGCTAAAGAAGGATTGGCATTGAGTCCGGATGAAATTGAGTACCTGAACGGAATCAGCGGAAAAATAGGGCGAAAACTTACCGACAGTGAAGTATTCGGATTTTCGCAGGTAAACTCCGAACATTGCCGTCATAAAATATTCAATGGCCAGTTTATCATTGATGGAGAAGAAAAAGAGCTGACCTTATTTAAGCTGATCAGGAAGACATCCGAAGAAAATCCAAACAGGTTGGTTTCGGCCTATACCGATAATGTAGCTTTCAATGCAGGACCTAATATTGAACAATTTGCACCTGTCAGCGGAGATAAACCTGATTTCTTCCAGACAAAGGAAATAGAATCGGTTATATCGCTGAAAGCAGAAACACATAACTTCCCTACAACCGTAGAGCCTTTCAACGGGGCAGCTACCGGAACAGGTGGTGAAATACGTGACCGCCTGGGTGGAGGAAAAGCCAGTCTGCCGATTGCAGGAACAGCTGTATACATGACCAGTTACCCGCGTCCTGATTTAAACGGATCGGCCAACGGGACAGAACGTCCATGGGAAAAAGCGACTACACCACGCAAATGGCTGTATCAGACACCAGAACAAATTCTGATCAAAGCTTCGAATGGTGCATCTGATTTTGGTAACAAATTCGGCCAGCCATTGATTTGCGGTTCGTTACTAACATTCGAACATGAAGAAAACGGCAAGAAATACGGGTACGATAAAGTCATTATGCTCGCAGGAGGCGTTGGTTTCGGCACACGTCGCGACGCACTGAAAGGTATCCCTGAAGTAGGAGAAAAAGTGGTGGTCATGGGTGGTGATAACTATCGCATTGGTATGGGCGGAGGAGCCGTATCATCAGTTGAAACCGGGCAATACGACAACAAGATTGAATTAAACGCCGTACAACGTGCCAATCCTGAAATGCAAAAGCGTGTTTCGAATGTAATACGCACATTGTCAGAAGGAGATATTAACCCGATAGTTTCCATACACGACCATGGTGCAGGCGGTCATTTGAATTGCCTGTCGGAACTTGTGGAAACAACAGGAGGGATAATCGACGTTTCGAAACTACCTGTAGGTGATCCTACATTAAGTGCCAAGGAAATTATTGGCAACGAAAGCCAGGAGAGGATGGGAATGTTGATGAAAGCATCCGATGTTGAAAAAGTACGCCTGATCTCAGAACGTGAACGTGCCCCTATGTATGTGGTAGGTGAAACAACAGGCGATATGAACTTTGTATTCGAACAGGCAGATGGTGAAAAACCAATCAACCTGAAGCTGGATTATATGATCGGCAAACCGCCACGCACAATCATTACCGACCAGACAGTAGTAGAAAATTTTGCTCCTGTTGAAATCAGCGAAGAAAAACTGCTTGAATATATCCAAAACGTGTTGCAGGTTGAATCAGTGGCTTGTAAAGACTGGTTGACAAATAAGGTTGACCGTTCGATTACCGGTAAAATTGCCCGTCAGCAATGTGCCGGTGAAATCCAGTTGCCATTGAATGATTTAGGGGTTGTTGCACTGGATTATCATGGAAAAACAGGGATAGCCACTTCTATCGGACATGCACCTTTGGCAGCATTGGTTAATCCGGAAGCCGGATCGGTACTTGCCATAGCAGAAGCATTGACCAATATCGTATGGGCTCCCCTGAAAGATGGCCTTGACAGTGTTTCGTTGAGTGCCAACTGGATGTGGCCATGTAAGAATCCGGGTGAAGATGCCAGGTTGTACAAAGCCGTTGAAGCTTGCAGTGACTTTGCCTGTTCATTGGGAATCAATATACCTACAGGAAAAGACAGCCTGTCAATGACACAGAAGTACGATGGCGAAAAAGTATTTTCACCGGGTACTGTTATTATATCAGCAGGTGCAGAAGTATCGGATGTTCAAAAAACAATAAGTCCGGTATTGGTAAACGATACAAAATCGGCAATATACTATATTGATTTCTCATTTGATTCCCTCAAACTGGGAGGTTCGGTGCTTGGTCAGACTCTTAACAGACTGGGCGAAGAGGTACCAACAGTGACAGATGCCGAATACTTTAAAGCAGCATTCGACAGCATTCAGGAACTGATAGGAAAAGGATTAATCCTGGCCGGACATGATATTTCGGAAGGTGGATTGATTACGGCCTTACTTGAAATGAATTTTGCCAATACTACCGGCGGGTTGAATGTAAAATTGGATGACATTGCCGAAAGTTCACTGGTGAATATCCTGTTTGCTGAAAATCCGGGTGTACTTATTCAGGTTAAAGAAAAGAGGACAGTAGAAAAGATACTTGAAAATAACGGGGTAGGCTTTGCACGCATTGCCACACCGATTAAAGAAAGAAGACTGGAAGTACACCGCAAAAGTAGTTCGTATTCTTTTGCTATCAATGAATTACGCGATGTATGGTACAAGTCATCCTACTTGCTTGACCGCAGGCAAAGTGGTGAGATATGTGCCAAAGCACGTTTCAACAATTATAAAAACCAACCGTTGGAATTTGATTTCACCAAATCATTTACCGGTAAACTGTCACAGTTCAACCTGACACAGGCACGCAAACCAAGCGGAGTTCGTGCAGCGATTATACGTGACAAGGGAACCAATGGCGATAGAGAGATGGCTTATGCCCTTTATCTGGCCGGATTTGACGTGAAAGACGTCCACATGACCGATTTATCAACCGGACGTGAAACGTTGGAAGATATCAACCTGATTGTGTTTTGCGGAGGATTCTCTAACTCGGATGTTCTGGGTTCAGCCAAAGGTTGGGCCGGAGGATTCCTGTTCAATGAAAAAGCAAAAAACACCCTGGACAATTATTACAAACGCACTGACACATTAAGCCTGGGAATTTGTAACGGTTGCCAGTTAATGATGGAACTTAATCTGGTCAATCCGGAACATGATGCAAAAGCACGAATGCTGCACAATGATTCAAACAAATTTGAATCAGCATTCCTTGGCTTAACGATTCCTGAAAACAAATCAGTGATGTTCAGTTCGCTGGCAGGAAGCAAACTGGGTGTTTGGGTAGCTCACGGAGAAGGAAAATTCTATTTTCCGAAACCTGAAAATGATTACCATGTTGTAGCCAAATATTCTTACCAGGCCTATCCGGGTAACCCGAATGGATCTGACTATAACGTAGCCGGTATATGTTCGGAAAATGGCCGTCATTTAGCCATGATGCCACACCCTGAACGGGCTATCTTCCCATGGCAATGGGCATATTACCCAGCCGACCGGAAAGCACAGGACCAGATCACCCCATGGATGGAAGCATTTGTGAATGCCAGGAAATGGGTGGAGAATATAGTAGGTAGTAAGTAGTCGGTAGTCGGTAGTTTTTAGTATATAGTCACGGCTTCACTTTGAGTGAAGCCGTGACTTGTTTAAAAGAATCGATTCACGAATGGGTTTAGAAGAATGCGCTAAGAATAGAAAGAGTAGTAGAGTTGAAAAAACTGTTTTATCAAATAAAAAATTTGATTGCAACAATTCAGGATGCAAGGCTGTTATAGGTATTCCAGTCAACAAACGAAAAAGACCTGTTCGTACAGGACCGTTTTCAAAAAACTAACCCAGATAAAAGTGATGCATTAAACTGATTATTAAGTATATTCTTTGAAAATTATCCTAATTCGCCCTATAATTTTTTAATGAGCTAAATTAATGGTAATTTTGCAGTGTTTTATCAAAACGAATACTGACGTAGAAGAATCGACTTGGTTGATTTGGTATAAGCCTGATTTGTACTGAGAAATGAAGAAATACGTAGCTTTCATACTGATTATATTCGGATGTATTCATAATATATGTGCATCTTCGGCGGATAGTATTTCTACAGTCTATAAGGATGGTGAATTTAAATCCCTATATCACACACGGGTTAAAGCTTCTGATTTGATAGCCTCTGAAGTTGCAAATGACCTGTTAAAGGATTTTCATAATACACCTGACAATCTTTTTAACTGGGCGTTGAAAGACCTGGGATTACAAGACAGAAAAAAGAATGACATCATATTTATTTTAAAATCATCAACAACTGATGCCAAAACAGGAATAACTCACGGTGAATTTGATATTATAGTTCCACTTATTACAACATTCAACAATGTGAAAGTGGATGCCATTGTTTCACGGACCAAATACGTAAATGGTGAAATGAAAGTTACCGCGAATATAATTTATTCGAGTTTATTATTAAAACATGCGTTGGGAACCGTATCAATTATCCAGCAAAAGAATAACCAATTGCTTTTTATCACCAATGTGTCTATTAAATTCGGTTGGTTTTTCAATATATTTATTACAAGGAAAAGATATAAAAGCATTGTGGAATGGAGAATTAAGAAATTCACAGAAAATTTGAAATATGAGTGTGAACACAGGCAACATGCTATTTTAACCGATTGATAACTATTTTTTTATTGGTATTCAATCAAAAAAGACCCTATTCAGATTTTAAATGAAAAAACGCTGCATTCTTATACTGTTCTTACTGGCAATTGTAACAATTTCAAAAGCATCCTCAAGTGATTCAATATCGACCATATACAAAAATGGTGAATTTATTACGTATTGCCAGGTCAGGGTAGATGCATCTGACAGCACAAGCAATACTGTAACCAAAGATTTTGTATACCAAATGCGCGATAACCTTGATGGACTCTTTGGTTGGGCATTAAAGGGAATGAATTTACGGAAAGAGAAGAATGAATTGATGGTTTTTTATTTCAAATCAACAAAATACAATAAGGACACACACACTGTCAGGGGAATTGGGGATGTGATAGTGCCCGGAGTCATTACTTTCCCAAACATAATTGTAGACAGCAGACTAACGGAAAAAAGATATACCAATGGTAAAAGCTCTGTCGATATAGACCTGCTCTATTCAGATGGTTTTTTAAAAAAGATGTACGGTATTTTTACCGTAATTCCCAAAAGGAACAATACTTCGTTATTTACGTTGGAAACCCACATACGTTTCGGATGGTTTTTTAATATATTTATTACCCAACACCGTTTTAAACAAATAATGGAATGGCGGTTAAAAAAGTTAGTCCATAATTTACGGGATGAAGCAGAACGAAGAGAAAAGAAAACTGTTATAACAAGGAAGTAACCTGTTAAACATGGTGAAATATCCGATCAATAAAACAATAACACAAATAAACGATTATACGATTCAACTTATTTATGGCTGAAAAAACATTACTTGAGAAATTAGAAGGATTACAACATAAGTTCGAAGAGATTTCGACATTGATCACTGATCCCGCTATCGTTGGCGACATGAAGCGGTATGTGAAACTGAACAAAGAATACCGTGAACTGGAAAGGATCATGGAGGCTCAAAAGGAATACCGCACTGCATTATCACATTTGGGAGAAGCAAAGGAAATACTTGATTCGGAAAGCGACCCTGAGATGCGTGAAATGGCAAAAGGAGAGATTGATGAAATTGAACCTAAGATTCCGGTGATGGAGGAAAATATCAAGTTATTGTTGATACCTGCCGACCCTGAAGATAATAAGAATGCCATTGTCGAAATACGTGGTGGAACAGGTGGTGATGAAGCTGCTATTTTTGCAGGCGACTTATTCCGCATGTATACGAAGTACTGCGAAACAAAAGGATGGAAAGTGGATATTACCAATATAAGCGATGGCACATCAGGAGGTTTTAAAGAAGTGATCTTTACGGTTTCAGGTGAAAACGTATATGGCACCCTGAAATACGAATCGGGAGTACACAGGGTTCAACGGGTACCTCAGACAGAAACACAGGGTCGTATTCATACTTCAGCCTCTACAGTAGCTGTACTGCCTGAGATGGAGGAATTTGACTACGAGCTGAAGGAATCGGATGTACGCGTTGATACTTTTTGTTCGTCGGGAGCAGGAGGACAATCTGTAAACACGACATATTCAGCCATTCGACTGGTGCATATTCCAACAGGAACCACCGTACAATGCCAGGACGAGAAGTCACAACATAAAAACAAAGCAAAAGCCATGAATGAACTTCGTTCACGACTGTATGCCATCGAACATCAGAAGTACCTGGACGAGATAGGTTCAAAACGCAAGACCATGGTTTCTACCGGTGACCGCTCAGCTAAGATACGTACGTACAATTATCCACAGGGACGTATTACCGACCACCGTATCAACTTCACCATTTATAACCTCACAGCTTTTATGGGTGGTGATATTCAGGGAGTAATCGATCAGCTGATTGTGGCTGAAAACGCTGAGAGACTGAAGGAAAGTGAGCTGTAATTGGTTGATTGGGTAATTGGTTGATTAGTTAATTAGTTGATTGGTTATAAAAGAAAGTACTACTTCATATAAAATTTAGTATAATGAAACCTGTATTTGAGAGACGTATATTCTGGGATGTTGATTACGACAAACTGGATATCGATGAGAAGGCTAATTTTGTTATCGCACGTGTATTTGAACGTGGGGATATAGAAGATTTTCGTCAATGTAGACGATATTATGGAGATGAAAAAGTTGAAAATGTGATTTTAAATGTACCTTTTTTACCTTTACATCGTATGTATTTAGCTGCAGCTGTTATTAATCATGATGTATCCGAACTCAAATGTTACACACAAAGACAATTGAACCCAGAACTTTATCCATATTAAACGAGTTAATGCATTTCCCGGAATTAGATCAGTTTAGTCTGGTAGGTGGAACTGCACTTTCGTTAAAATATGGTCATAGAATATCAGTAGATTTAGATTTGTTTTCTGATAAGGAAATGAATAAAGATTTACTTTTAGACTTTTTGAAAACAAAATACACAGATCGCTTTATCATCGAAAATACCCAGGCTAAATGGGGCATTTTTTGTTATATTGACAACGTTAAGATTGATATTGTTCAATATCCACATAGCTTAATAGGCAAAATAGAAAATCTTGAATCCATACGATTTTATAGTGATAAAGATTTGATGGCTATGAAAATTCAAGCCATACTAGGGAGAGGAAAGAAAAAAGATTTTTGGGATATTGCAGAGCTATTACAACACTATTCGATACAAGACATGATAGATTGTCATAAAGCCAAATATCCAAATCAAATGCTGGGTATTTCCATTCCACAGGCATTAACCTATTTTGTCGAAGCTGATGAAAGCGAAGAACCAATAACTATCAAACCAATAACCTGGGATGACGTGAAATCAGTAATATCTGCTAAAGTGAGAAAATTTCTACAGTAAAACAATAAAATTATCATTACTCTAAAATAACAATGACTAAACAAGAACTTTTTGAAAACATACAACGCAAGAAATCTTTTTTGTGTGTAGGACTGGATACGGATGTAAATAAAATCCCTGAACATTTATTTGATGATTCGGAAGATCCTATTTTTGAATTTAATAAAACTATTATTGATGCCACGGCAGACCTGTGTGTAGCCTACAAACCAAATCTGGCCTTTTACGAGAGCCTTGGACTTGAAGGCTGGGAAATACTTGAACGAACCGTTGAATATATTCGTGAGAACTATCCCGATCAGTTTATTATTGCTGATGCAAAACGTGGCGATATTGGCAATACGTCGGCCATGTACGCCCGCACTTTCTTAGGAAATATGGACTTTGACTCGGTAACAGTAGCTCCGTATATGGGCGAAGATTCAGTTACTCCATTCCTGACATACGAAGGCAAGTGGGTTATCCTGCTGGCTCTGACCTCAAACAAAGGGGCATTAGATTTTCAGCTTATGAAAGACAAGTCAACAGGCGACCTGTTGTATGAAAAAGTGCTTAAAACTTCCTCTACATGGGGAACGGATGAAAACATGATGTATGTGGTAGGTGCTACCAAAGCTGAAATGCTGACTGATGTGCGGGCTATAGTTCCTGAGCATTTCCTGTTAGTTCCAGGAGTCGGAGCACAGGGTGGAAGCCTGGAAGAAGTTGCTAAATATGGCTTAAACAGTACGTGTGGATTGCTTGTAAACTCATCACGCCAGATAATCTATGCCTCGTCCGAAAAGGATTATGCCGAAGCTGCCCGTGCCGAAGCACAACGGGTACAAACTGAAATGGAATTTATATTAAATCAGGCAGAATTGATTTAAACTCCATAAAAACATAAAAAACAACAAAGCTCTTAATCTGAGAAGATTAAGAGCTTTGTTGTTTTATGAGGATTGAATTCATTCTAAGAACTAAACAAACCATAGCTTTATTCGAATGATTTCTCAGTGAATCAATGGCTTAATAATTTCTCCATTGTTTCCCACAGTTTATCGTCAACGGGAACAGGTGCAGTAAGACTGATCGGAAGTTTTGAAACCGGATGTATAAATTCAACTGAACGTGCATGAAGACTGATGCCCCCATTTGGATTGGAACGTGGAAATCCATACTTCAAATCACCTTTTATAGGGCAACCCATCTTGGCCAACTGGCAACGTATCTGATGATGACGTCCTGTTTCAAGTTGCACTTCGAGCAGATAATAGGTATCGGAATGAGCAATCAATTTGTAACTTAAAGCAGCTTTCTTAGCATCAGAGCGTTCTTTTTCATAGGCTACCGATTTATTTTGCTTTTCATTGCGTACCAGATAATGTTCAAGTCGTCCTTCAGGTTGCTCAGGTCTTTCCTTAACTATAGCCCAATAGGTTTTCTTTACTTCCTGATTGCGGAACATCTCATTCAGACGGGTAAGTGCCTTGCTGGTTTTAGCAAAGAGTACCACACCACTCACAGGCCTGTCAAGACGGTGGGTGACTCCAAGAAAAACTTCTCCCGGTTTATTGTATTTCTCTTTCAGGTAAAGTTTAATGGTTTCCGAGAGAGGTTGATCACCGGTCTTATCACCCTGCACAATTTCAGAGGAGCTTTTATTGACAGCGATAATATGGTTATCTTCGTAAAGAACGGTCATTTTTAAGATATTTACTATTTATTCATTTACTATTTACTATTTGATTGTTGAACCAATCAACCTCCCGATAGCTATCGGGACAACTCAATCAACCAATTAATTATTTAACCACTTAACTAATCAATAGATACCCGTTGACGTACAGCTTCGTAAATCAATATACCGGTTGCTACCGACACATTCAACGAACCAATGGTTCCCAGCATAGGTATGCTTACCATTTCGTCACACAGGCGTAAATGATCGGGGCTCACTCCTTCGTCCTCAGAACCCATGATTATGGCAATAGGTTCTTTCATGCTGGCCACAGTATAGCTTTTGGTTGCTTTTTCACTTGCTGCTACTAATTTAATTCCTGAAGATACCAAAAACTTAAGTGCATTCCCAAGGTTTTCCTCCCTGCAAACAGGAATAGTCAATAATGCTCCGGCTGAAGTTTTTACAGCATCAGCATTAATAGCTGCTCCACCTTTGGTTGGTACCACAATAGCATCTACACCTGCACATTCGCAGGTACGGGCTATAGCACCAAAATTACGGATATCGGTAACACCATCCAACACTACGATAAATGGCATTCGGCCAGCTTCATAGATTCCGGGGATGATATCTTCTATATTCTGATAGGTAATGGCCGAAATAAAGGCAACTACACCCTGGTGATTCTTGGTAGTTATACGATTCAGCTTTTCAATAGGTACATACTGTACCGGCACCTTTAGTCCTGTCAGGGCATTAAACAGTTCACGCGACAGTTCGCTGGTCATATCTCTGCGCATTAATATTTTATCAATGTCTTTACCAGCCTGTACAGCTTCTATCACGGCACGAATACCGAATATCATATCCTTTTCAGGACGTTGTTTATTTTTGTAGTTTATCATTGTTGTTCTAACGTATTATTTATATTTATTAAAAACTTAATCAACTTGCTCAACATTTGAAAGGTTTGATTCGATACTGATTAATTATCATTCATCAATTTTAGTTTATCAAACATCCAGAAAATCAATGAAAGCGTAACGCCTGTCACTGCTGCAAAAGCCATACCTTTCAACTGTACGGAACCTATGCTGATAGCTGCACCACTCACACCGACCACAAAGGTCACGGCTCCTAGTACCATGTTACGGTTCTTGCTGAAATCAACTTTCTGTTCTACATACATTCGGAAACCCTGTACGGCAATTACCCCGTAAAGCAGCATGGTTATGCCACCCAGTACCGGGGTTGGTATCGTAGAAATAGAGGTAGAGATCTTGCCTACGAACGAAAAAGCAATGGCCAGAATAGCTGCGCCCCGGATTACCCAAACGGAATAGACGTGTGTAATGGCCATAACACCGATATTTTCACCATAGGTAGTATTTGGCGGGGAACCCACAAATCCTGAAATGATATTACTTATTCCATCACCCAGTAGGGAACGGTGCAAGCCGGGCTTTTTCATTAAATCCTCACCGGTTATCTTTCCGGTAACAATGAGATGACTTATGTGTTCGGCCAACACAACAATGCATGCCGGAGCAATGATCAGAATGGCATTTGTATTGTAGACAGGAGCCTGAAAGTGTGGCAAAGCTAACCAGGAAGCATTACCGATAGCAGTTGTATCGACCATACCCATGAATAATGATAAAACATACCCTGCAACTACCGCAAATAGTATTGGAATAATCTGGAAGAAACCACGAAACATAACCGAACCAGTGATTCCAATAATAAATGTAAATAAGGATACAATCACTGTATTGGTATCGATGGTGAAAGGCTTTACAATCTGGCCAACAGCTGTAGGCCATGGTGCCAAACCTGCTTGTTGTACGGCTATAGGTGCAAGTTCCAGACCGATGATTGCTACCACAGCTCCCATTACGGCAGGAGGCATTACAACATCAATCCAGCGTATCCCCCACTTCATTACTACGAAAGAAATGAGAATGAAAAACAATCCAAAAAAGATAAACCCTGATTGTGCACTGGCAAAACCCCCATACTTTGTAGAAATAAGCATGACAGGAGCAATAAATGCAAAACTTGAACCCAGGTATGCAGGTATTCCACCCTTGGTAACAAGTGAATAAATGATGGTTCCGATGCCGTTCATTAATAATGCAATGGAAGGATCAACACCCAGTAAAATCGGAACCAGGATAGTAGCTCCAAACATAGCTGTCAGGTGCTGTAAACTTAATGGCAAGCTCTGAAGTAAAGGTAATTTTTCGTGAATTCCGATTGTTCGTTTCTCCATTAAAAATAAATTAATATGCTATAGATTGTTATTTAATTAATAATTTGTTCGAGTTCTGAAATGATCATTTCCCTCTCAAACGAAAATGTTTTATCTTTTTCGTTCAGTAAATAATACAATTTAAGGGTTTTACGATAAAAACTTTTAGCTGCCAATTCATTTTCATTAGCATGAAAAGTATTTGCAGTTTCATGAGTCAATTGAGCTATTGTTTGTAAATATGATGGATTGTAGTTTTCCTTTCTTACTCTTGCTATAAAAGCATCTAATGGCATTATCTGCAATTCATCCAAATTAATATCCAGCATTTCACGGTAAGTTTCATCAGCAAGATGCAATCCATCTTCCGGAAAACCCTTATCACGAAATCCCAACATGGCTGCAATAACGCGACTAAGCTTCTCGAGATATTTCAATAAATAATCCTCTTTTGGCATGGTAATTAAGTAATAATGAGCAATTAAGTATCGACAGTAAAAACTGTTTCTTTCCCCTTTTTTAGTTTGCAAAGGTAGCTAAATTATTGTATTTCATCACAATGCAACAATAGAATTCGCATAACGAACTAAATTTCAGCTACATGTATTATTTTGCATTGTGCACTTCAGTTTATGAATTTCTTAGAGTATCTTTGCGCAAAATTATCAATATCCATGTTGAACTCTCATATTGGAGAAATTGCCGGTTTAGGCGTTTCTGTTTGTTGGACTCTGAGTGCACTGTTTTTTGAAAAGGCAGGTCATAAAATCAGTTCTTTATCTGTCAATTTCATACGTCTTTTTTTTGCAATCGGCTTTTTAGGTATCACCACCTTCTTCACCCGTGGAATCTTCTTTCCTACTGATGCCACCGGTTATCAATGGTTTTGGCTTGGATTGTCAGGATTTATAGGTTTCTTTCTGGGTGATTTGTTTTTATTTAAATCCTTCAGCATTATCGGTTCACGAACGGCAACATTGATGATGAGTCTTGCACCTATGCTCACAGCAATTATAGGGTGGGTATTTTTAAAGGAAACTCTTAATTTTAAGGACATAGCTGCTATTGTGATTAGTGTTGCTGGAATAATGATTGCCATTTCGAGCCGCAGTATGAAACTGAATTATCCGGTGAAAGGAATTTTACTGGCATTTGGTGGAGCAGTGGGTCAAGCAGTCGGATTGATTCTTAGCAAGAAAGGCATTGGCCATTACGACCCGGTTGCAGCCACACAGATTCGTGCCTTGTTTGGCTTGTTGAGTTTTGGAATACTGATTACCGTTCTACGCAGGTGGGGTAAATTGGGCATTGACATGAAACATACCAGTGCATTAAGTTCTGTTACTGTTGGAGCCATCTTTGGACCTTTTTTAGGAGTTGCACTGGGTCTTTTTGCCATTCAAAAAACCAATACCGGAATTGCAGCTACTTTAATGGCAATGGTACCCATCTTTATCATTATCCCTTCAGCCATCATGTTTAAAGAAAAAATCAGGCCACAACAGGTTGTTGGTGCAATAGTCAGTATAATCGGAGCAAGTTTATTCTTTATCTGAATAAGACAATAGAACAAAGAACCAAGAACCAAGAACCAAGATTAAAGACAGATAATCTTGGTTCTTGGTTCTTGGTTCTTGGTTCTTGGTTCTTGGCTCAATGCTATAAACTATAAGCTAGAGAACCCCTTGAGCCATCATAGCTTTAGCCACTTTCATAAATCCGGCAATATTTGCCCCCTTTACGTAGTTTACAAAACCATCCGGTTCAGTACCATATTTTACACAAGCTTCGTGTATACTGGCCATAATATCCTGCAACCGTTTATCAACCTCTTCTTTAGGCCAGCTTAGCTTCATGGCATTCTGCGACATTTCAAGTCCTGAAACCGATACCCCACCTGCATTTGCAGCTTTACCGGGTGCATACAGGATCTTGTTCTTTAGGAACACTTCCACTGCTTCCATGGTTGAAGGCATATTTGCTCCCTCCGACACAGCAATACAACCATTCCTGACCAGCAACTCTGCTTCTTCTTTATCTATCTCATTCTGTGTGGCAGAAGGCAGAGCAATGGTGCACTTCTCCGACCACGGACGTTGTCCTTCCACATATTTGCAGTTATATTTTCCGGCATATTCACTGATTCGACCCCGTTGAACGTTCTTTAATTCGAATATGTACTTTAGTTTTTCAGAATCAATTCCATCTGGGTCATAGATATACCCGCTACTATCTGACATTGTGATCACTTTTCCGCCCAATTCAAGCACTTTCTCTGCTGTATAGGTAGCTACATTCCCCGAACCTGAAATAGATACGACCTGGCCTTTTAAATCATTTATTCCTTTTCGCTTCAACATATTCATCAAAAAGTAGATATTTCCGTAACCGGTTGCTTCCGGGCGAATGAGTGAACCGCCAAATTCAAGCCCTTTACCGGTAAATGTCCCTGTATTTTCCCTTGCAAGTTTGCGGTACATACCGAACATATAGGCAACTTCCCGTCCACCAACTCCAATATCTCCGGCAGGTACATCTGTTTCTGGTCCGATATACCTCCAGAGTTCCAACATATAAGCCTGACAGAATCGCATTACTTCACTTTCCGATTTACCCTGCGGTGTAAAGTCTGAACCTCCTTTTGCTCCGCCCATGGGCAGAGTGGTGAGTGCATTCTTAAATGTTTGTTCAAAGGCAAGGAATTTCAGGATTGATGGATAAACGGATTCATGGAAACGAATTCCCCCTTTATAAGGGCCAATGGCGTTATTGTGCTGGACACGGTAAGCCATATTGGTTTTCACATTTCCGTTATCGTCCACCCAGGTAATACGGAACGAAAAGATACGGTCAGGAATACAAATGCGTTCGAGAATGTTTTGTTTTTCAAATTCGGGATGTGCATTGTACGTTTCTTCAATAGACAGCAGTACCTCTTCCACGGCTTGATGATACTCAGGTTCATTGGGAAACCGTTTTTTCAGATTGTCAAGAAATTGATTTACTTTCATACTATTACATGTTTAAAGTTTATAGAAATCTTCATAAACAAAAACACAAATTAATACCAATTAGTTCTTTAAATAACAAAATAAAATAGGATTATGCCAATTTAAATGTTATTTATTCTATATACACTATCAAAATGATACTTTAGATAGATTACAATCTAAATTTTTTAACCTATTTCCGAAACTACAGGTATCAACCTGATGAATTTTAACGGCTAACTTTTATATAAAATCAAGATAAACGTCATAATCCTATTTCTAATATAGAAATTAAGTGTACTTTTGTAAAGACTTAGATTATTAACCGGAAAGTTGGCAGAGTGGTCGAATGCGTTAGTCTCGAAAACTAATGAGCGGGTAACTGCTCCGAGAGTTCGAATCTCTCACTTTCCGCAGAAGGGTTAAGTCAAAAAACGAAACTCAAAAGCCAAACCCTACAAAATCAACGTTTTGTAGGGTTTTTTCATCTACATACCTAGTGTTTAAGTTACTATTTAAGACACATTTTAGCCATAAATAGACACCCAGTTGTGACTAAATCGTGACCTTTTTTTATTTTAGAAAACAGGTCACAGAAAGTCCTTTTTTGTCATACATTTGACGCCTTTTGGGATTGTTGCAATTATTTCATTTTCAATCAATCAACTAATTTTATAACGATTAAAAAATGAAATTATGAAAAGTACATTTAACGTTCTTTATTACCTGAAAAGAAATGCAATTAGAAGAGATGGTAGTATGCCAATTGTTACCCGGATCACTGTTGATGGTATCATAGCGCAATTCAATACCAAATTAGAAATCCAACCAACGGATTGGAGTGTAAAAATGAATAAAGTTATCGGTCATTCGTTTAATGGCAAGAAACAAAATGCTCAGCTAAATGAGATAAAGGCTTCTCTTCATGCCATTTATCACGAACTTCAACGAAAAGATAATTATGTTACGGCAGAGAAGGTTAAAAATGAATTTTTAGGGATTAGAGAGAATCATGAAACACTTTTAGAGTTGTTTCAAAAGCACAATGAGGATGTTCTAAAACTTATAGGAATCAGCAAATCTGCCGCCACCTATCAAAAATATGAAGTCACGCGTAAACATCTTCAAAAATTCCTGCAACTTAAATATCAATTGACTGACATATCACTCAAAGAAATTAAACACATGTTCTTGTGCGATTTTGAAGTATATTTGATGACTACAGCAAATTGTATAGCAAATACAGCGGCAAAGTTTATGCAGCTTTTAAAATGTATTATCATTATTGCCCGTAATAACGGTTTGATTGTCATTGATCCTTTTGCAAACTATAAAATTCATATGACAAAGGTTGATAGGGGTTACCTTACTCAAGAGGATGTTGAAAAAATATTAAAAAAAGAGTTGGTCATAAAGCGATTAGAGTTGGTACGTGACATTTTTATATTTTCTTGTTTCACGGGACTAGCCTATATTGATGTAAAGAATTTAACTGAGAAGAATGTACGTACTTCTTTTGATGGGAATTTATGGATTATGACCAAACGGCAAAAAACTAAAGTTGAATCCAACATACTTCTATTAGATGTTCCTAAAATGATTTTGGATAAATATAAGGGTGTTTCACCAAACGGCAGATTACTTCCAATCCTTAGCAACCAGAAAATGAATGCGTATCTAAAGGAGATTGGAGATTTGTGTGAGGTAGATAAAGAGTTGACATTTCACTTGGCGAGGCATACTTTTGCTACATTCGTGAGCTTTTTAATTATTCAGCTCATTTAAAGCAACTTGCAATCCGAAAAATCTCAATAGGTAATGGATAAGTAACGAGCTAAACACGTTTGGTTGCGTTGATTTGCTGCTTAGTCAAATAACTCTTTGACAAAGGTAGAAAAAAATTTTAGCTATCCAATACACTAACTATCTTTAGTGATATGCTGGTACAATTTTTATTGTTCTATTAATTTAAACCAAGCACTTTTTAATTTTAGAATGGAAACTAAAAAATTTTGGTAGAAATTGTCAATCCATTTTTTTACATATTTATAGGATCATTTTAAAGACACATACATGACATATATTATTAAGTGATAGAATGGCAAGACAAACGACAGGTGAGAGGCTCTGAAAGCTCAGAAATCAAAATAAGCACTATTACGAAAAGAAGATGACATACATAATGTCAATCAATATTTTTGATATTTTCAGTAAGACTTTCTATTTCAGGTATTGCATCGAAATAAATCATATCAATTCTATTGCATAAACAATAAGACTATGGCTGTTTGCGGGAGCATTAGCTGTCGAGACAGTGACAAAGTGAATGTGGGAGCAAAACTTCGTTAACACACTGATTGTCAAACTTTAACTGGATCAGACAGACAATGACCATATTCGTATTTTGGCCATTTATTTTGTAAGAGCATATTTTAGTCCAACTGTGAGATTAATTCCATTTAGTCTGATTTTACTGTTGGCAAAGTATTCAGAATTTGTAATTGTCGTAAAGCTTTGCTGATAGCCAATTGAAGAATATAACCAATATCCGTTCTTAAATTTATAACCTCCACCAATTTCAAAAAGTCCCGCCAAATCGAATTTCGTAACTTCATTTGTCATGTCAAGCACATCAGAACCAACAACTTTACCATCTGCTTCAATTTTATAGGAGAATAATTTTGCGTTGACAAGTAAAGAGGGTATTAGTCCTATATTAGCAAAGCTGTAAAATGTATTTCCTATATTATAGCCTGTTTTAAAGGGAATTGATACATAGTCATATTTATATTTTGCTTTATCTCCAGTTGGAATTCCTTGGTTATCCATAATAGTCACATTATCAGTAAATCCACGTTGATCGTAAATAAGGTCAACCCCCAATGATAAATGTGTCCTAAATAAATACTCATATGTTAGTCCACCAGAAAGTCCAGTTCTGTAGTCGGTTCCACTAAAAATATCATTTGAAGAAATATTCGTTCAGTTTGTACTTCCTTTAATCCCAATTAAGTGATTTTGCCCTACAACATTTAGTGTTGTCAAAGTCAGAATGATAATGATTGCTTTTTTCATTTCTTTTTGTATTTGAATGTGTTTATTGTAAAAAAGTAAGAATCATAAGCGATACTTACTTTATTTTAAGCAATAAACGTCAATCTTTTAAATATATTACTTTAATTTGGATATAAAGACTAAAATATACTAACTATAGTTTTGAGGTTAAATCGATTTTTTACACTGTCACCTAACGACCTTGGCACCGAGTAGGCAAGTGGAATTTCACCTCAAGCCTCTCACAGAACCGTGCTTGATAGTCTCCCATCACACGGTTCTTCTAGCATGTTAGTTTCTACAGCTCATCCTCTTGCAAGTTGGCAATTTGCACTTCCATACTAGCTAACACCTTCGCTCCATTCCCATTACAGAAACTTCATCACTACTACGAGTTAGTCTGCCCCTACATGGTTCATTGGTTTACCGCCTCTGGGGTGAACCCATTGTAAGTTTCCTTTCGACAACCGCTATTCCATCACTGGTAGCTTTCTGTTGTCTGGCATAACCATGCAGGTTCTTAAGTTCCATAATCGAGCCAGGATAAAGTTCTTGCCACCTGAATGCCGCCTGCCGTTTAGCCAGTAAACAGGTTTCCGCTAAACTGATCACTCCGTCCCATACTTCGTAGCTTTTGACTGAGGGTAAGCCAATTCTCGACACCTTATCAGCGGTTCACTTTCGTTCAACTCCTTTATCCATACCTGTACGCTATCATGTTGCGTATTTTCCTGAACGCTCAGCACCATAACTCTTTACCATAGCACCTTCAGGAAGTTTGATGCCTCCTCCTGCAAGGTGACACCGATGGGTCAGTATTATGTACTTCCATCATCTCAATTATAGCATGCAGAGGTTAACCTGCTTCTTGACACAATATGGGCATTTAGTGGTTTGCGGGAGCATTAACTGTCACCCTACGACAAAGTGAATGCGGGAGCAAAACCTGCGAAATGCACGTCAGTCAGCCAATGAACTAAAAGAGCGTGTGTTGAACTAAATTCCCTCCGGGAAGGACTTTCGTTAGTTAGGTTGTTATTAATACTTTATATTTGGATTTCACGTTTCAGGATGTTGAACGGGAGTTCCCAGCTCCCTTTAAAATATTACTAATTTTAATGTTCAACATCATGAAAACAAAAAAAGATTTTACTGTTATTGGTCGTGCTATGGCTACAGTTACCGGCTTCGACCGTGTGTACCGAACCCTTGAACAGCAAGTTGTACTGCGTGGTCAGGCTAAGAGTACTTTTCAAAATTACATTCATCGCATTGCGCAGGTTTCGTTGCATTTCAACCGTCTACCCGAAGATATTTCTACCGAAGAGCTCAACGATATTAAGTTTTTACGTTGACGGGTATAATCCCGTAATAAGCGAATCTCATTGTCTGGCTGAAAACTTTTTTGCAGCAACCCACAAGTGTGAAGCTTTTGAATCCAAATTGCATCCGTATCATCTTTTTTCCGTTCTGTCACATTTTTAACGTGTGAAGCATTCACCAAATAAGGTTCTATTCCGGCTTCTTCCAACAAAATGTAAAGAGACAACCAATATACACCAGTACTTTCCATAGCTGCGGTGGTAACTTCGTTGATTTTCAAATAATCTACAATTTCTTGTAAATCACAGGTAAATGCAGAAGTGGTTTTCACTTCGTGACCACCAGTACCATCGTTAATTGCAGTACAATACATTGTGTCATCTATATCGATCCCGGCTGCATGAGGATTAAATACGGGTAACCCTGTACCCATTTTTACTACACTGTTTTTTTCTGACTTTTTTTCATAACTTTGCTATTCTATTTGTAAAATAAAATAGCGCATAAGAGCACTTATAATCTGAAATTGGTCTCCTATACGGTGTTTAGGACTAATAATACCTAACAGCCAATTATAATTTCAAAAAGTGCCCCGAACCAAACTCTTAATGGGAATGTAACTACCAAGAAATAACAGGTTTCTTATGCGCTATTGTTTTGCAAAGTTATCTGTTTTTTTGTTGGAGTGTTCAAACCACTACAGTGTACTCTTAGGCGTAATGATTTGATAATTTCCACTTAAGTGCATAAGGCTGAATAAATACAACAAACCATCATAGTATGGGTCAAAATATCCGTCCTCATAAGGTTCCAGTTTAGCATTCCACAAGGCATCTACAAACCTCCTGCTATTAGTTTGCGTGCCCATAATTGATGTAGTTGCAACGGTTGAAACCAGTCCTAATGAATGACGTAATTTTTTAAATCTTCCTGCCTGAAGAATAAATTCAGGACGGCTTCCATCCACATTAAACTGATCCTCAAATGTATCTATTCCCTTATCTGACAAAAAGTTTTGAATCCGGCTACAGTAATCTTGTTGCCACACTGTATCTTTGGCAAACCATGCATAATCCATGGCGATATTCATGGGAACACGCCATGAATCGTACCTGAAAGCAGCAGGCATCCAACGTGTAGTATGTGGCTCACCGTCAAATTCTGTATAATCAGCATTGAGTGCCGTTACAGGATGACATGCTCTGTGAAGGTATACTCTTGCAGAATCGGCACAATCGCGATAAAATTGTTCTTTCCCGTCTTTAGCATATTCAGCCCATATTTCGAAAAAAGCGGGTAAATTATAAGAAGGATCTGTCCAGTTGTATCCATAGTTATCAGGAGTAAATGTAATCAGGTTATGCTCTACATTTATCAGGTTCCGAACTCCTCCCGTACCATCTTTACTCCACATGGCATCAAGAATTTTTCTGGCTTGGGCGTAGTAATTAATACCGGTGTTGTTGCCCCAACGGTTGGATGCAAACAAAAGATCTGTGATAAAATAGAGTTCGCCGTCTGAAGCTGAACCTTCTGAATTATGTTTCAATGAGTTGGGCTCAACACTCCATGCAAAATAAGAATCTCTTGGGCCACCATGATGTTGCAAATATTTATTTGTCCATCTCCATATTCTATCAAAAACATCTTTTTTATTAAGCTGAACAGCCACCATCAAACCGTAAGATAACCCTTCAGTACGGGCATCTTTATTCTTAATATCCGAAACATAGCCCATTGAATCTCCAACCTCGAAATAAACCTTACTAGGTCCTTCAAAAAGATCATAATAGGCTTTTGCAACTTTTTTATCAATATCGCTTTTCTTATAACCATATTCAAGAAATACATTTCTATATTTTCCTGAATTAAAGTCACCAATACCTTTTTGTTTATTGTGAACAACCTGATTTTTAGCTGAAAGGGAAAAAGCTGAAAGGGAAATACATCCAATAAGAAAAATATAATTATCCAATAGAATAATCTGAATTAAATGTATGATAGTTTTCTTCATTTGAAACAATTAAATTTAAGGATATACATAATCTAAAACCGGCATACACAACAAAACTATTTTTAGACCTCCATAAACAGAAAATGTTTAATTTAGGGTTACTTAGTCTAGCCTTAAAAAGTCCATTTATCCAAAATAAATGTAAAAATAAAACAATTCCCCTCCCGATGGTACAGAAAGAGAATTGTTAATAAATTATTAACTATTAATACTACTATATTTTACTTACCAAACTATTGGCAAAACTAACATGATCTAATATATTTATGGTTCAAACAGAATCAGTTTATAAGATAAAATATAACTGGAAAAACACTAATAAATTGTTTTTTTTAAATAATTAATATGTCTTATTTTGAATTTTAAAACTCTGCGAAACTCTGTATAACCACATGAAATAATTTATATTTCAAAAGGTTATACAGAGTCTCACAGAGTTATACCACAAAACTTAATCCGAATTTGTCAATCTTTTATCTTACACAAAATATCAGTGAAACATAAGATTGCAATTATAACCAGTCAAAATTTATATTGATATTTTAATCCTGACAAATGATTAATTCATAGCATTCCCTTTCAGGTTTTTATTATTATCCAATTCAGTTTGAGGGATTGGATAATACATTGCTCTTTGGGTCCATCCAATGCTTTTCAATGGATCTAACCATTTTGAATCGGCCATCCCCCAACGCAGTAAATCAAAATAACGAAGATATTCACCACAAAATTCGACAAACCTTTCATGTTGGATAATGTTCTTAACACTGTTCATCGGTATACCATTAATTGTTACATTTTGTGCTATCAAACCATCTACATCCGGAATTGTTCCAGCAGAATGTTGATACCACAATTGAGGTTGTTCGGAAGGAACAATATTATTGGCCCTGCTCCGTATCATGTTGACATAAATTTTTGCCCCTGCTATATCTCCGGATTCATTTAGACATTCTGCATACATCAACAAAACATCTGCATAACGCATTATTCTATCGTTAATGCCATCGTCGGAATCTGCTGTTTGTTTGTCCGGACAGTATTTTCGTGTTCCGTAAAGATCTTTATTTGTAGCCAAATGAGCTAACATGTAAGTGAAATCAACTACCGATCCATCGATTTGTGTATAGCTTGCTCCATTAGGACACCAAAGAGTCATATATCTACGTGGGTCTCCGGTTTCAAATTCGTCGTACGTCTTTTTATTCGGAGCCAGATTCCACCATGCACCACCTGTGCCATCAGGTACGCCGATCTCTTGCCATCTCCAGGAGTCTGACATATCATCTCCTAACCAACCTGGGCCATTATGCAATTGTACTTCGAAGACTGATTCTGTATTATTTTCAGTAGTTTCCAAAGAATTATCACGGAAGTTTGAAACAAGACTATACTCGTTACTATCAATGACTTTCTTTAATTCTACTTGTGCTTTGTCAAATTCTGCCTTTTGTCCAATCTCGAGAATAGGGCGATAAAGATAAGTCCTTGCCAAATAAGCCTGAGCAGCCCCCTTAGTAGCTCTTCCAATATTTGAGGCCGTAGTATAAAGTAAACTTCTGGCAGGCAATAACTCTTCTGCTTGCTGAAAGTCACTAACTATTAATGCATATACTTTCCCGGCCGTTGAATTTGTGGCATAATAATCTGCACTACTTTTTACCGGGGTTACAATCAATGGTACGGTTTCTCCAAACATTCTACACAAATTCATATAGTGAAATGCCCGTAAAAAATGAGCTTCACCCAAAATCTGGTGTTTTAAGGTTGAATCTATTGCACCTACAAATGAATTTGTTCGATCAATAGCCAGGTTTGCAGCAAATACTCCATTATAGGAATCTTTCCATGATGCACCCAATAATCCATCACTTGAAGGAGTATTATATGTATCATAGTACATTGGTTCCCATTTAAATGTGTGGTTAAAATCATCACCAGGAGCCAGCAATTCAAAATAATAAGCGCGGGCGTATCCTCCCTGACTTTTTCCAATAATTGCTTCATAAGCCGGAATTATTGCAGCTTGTAGTTGATCGGCAGTCTTATAGTATGTCTCTACAGAAAGTTCTTGTGGATTATTTAAATCCATATTTGGTTGACATGCAACAAAACATATGATAACCCCAAGAAACATGCAAAATAATTTTGATATTCTTTTCATTTGATATTCTTTTTAGATTTTTAATTAAAATGTGCATTGAATTCCACAAAATATTTCTTTTGAATTCGGGAATGTTATTCCCCAGGGTTCTTGTGAATCAATACCTCTATTCAGGTTGTAACGTCCATTACTATTGCCATTCTCGGATGCCACTTCCGGGTCAAAACCGGAGTATTTAGTAAAGGTAAACAGATTTTTCCCACCTATATAGAATCTAAATCGATCAATTTTCAATTTATTATTGACTGAAGCCGGAAGTGAATATCCTATTGTCAATGATTTCAATCTCAAATATGAACCATCTTCAATATATCGGTCAGAAGCTCTTAAATTTTGATTAGGGTCACCTAAAATGGCTCTTGGGATATTCGTGTTTGTATTTTTAGGGTAAAATGTTGTAACTCCCGAAATCGGATTAACAAATGTTATATCTTCTGCACGATAACGATTCAGAGTACTTGCAAAATCATTATAATAATGGTACATTCCTTCACCCCAATTTTTACTGTTATTGTAAATGTCATTTCCAGATGTTCCTTGCCATACCATTGAGAAATCTATGATTCCACTACCCAAATCATAACTTGCATCAGCGTTAAATCCATAACTGAATTTTGGAATAGGACTACCAATGAAAGCTTTATCACTGGAGTTCAATATTCCATCTTTATTAATGTCTTCAAAACGTACATCACCTAAAGCTGCTTTTGGAGCAAATGATTTGTCTGCAGCTAATTGAGCCTGAGTTGTATAAAGTCCGTCAGTAACATATCCCCAAAATTGACCAATTGAACTCCCAACAGCAGTTCTTGTTATATTTTCTCCACTTGGTTGAACAGTTCCTGCCAGAATCTCATTATTGTTTCCAAGACTTAGAACTTTGTTGTCCACCGTTGATAAATTTGCAGATGCTGAATAGTTGAATTTACCTTCAGTCTTTTTATAAGTTACTGCAAATTCAAAACCTTTGTTACTGATACTTCCTGAATTCAATGTTGGAAAATTATCAATATAACCAGCTGTATAAGAAATAGGTACATTAACCAACATATCCTGTGTCTTTTTATCATAATAGTCAATAGTGAATGATAATTGGTTTTTAAATAATGCCAGATCTATTCCTAAGTCTTTAGAATATTGACTTTCCCATTTTACATTTGGATTTGAGGGAGTAGTTGGTAAAGCCCCGGTTACCTTTAAATCGTTCAAATAATACCAGACATGATCGAAACTCACTGTACTTTGATATTGGTAAGGATTAATATCAGAATTCCCTAAAACTCCATAACTTCCTCTGAGTTTCAAATCACTGATAAATGAAACATCCTTCATAAAGTTCTCCTGACTAATTCTCCAGGCGGCAGAGAATGAAGGGAAATTACCATATCTGTTATTACTACTGAAATTGGCAGATCCGTCACGACGGAAATTGGCTGTAAGCATGTATTTGCTATCATAGCTGTAATTAACACGTCCAAGCATAGAAAACATGGCACTTTGTCCAAGGGCAGAACCAATTACCTTCGATGTTGCATCTTGTGTTAATCCAAGAATTAACAAGTCAGGACTCGGCATTGACCGGGCACCTGCATTGACTGCCTTGTACTTTGAATCCTCCGATGTTAAACCAATAATAGCACTGATATTATGTTTCCCAATTATCTTGTCATACGATAAAGTGTTTTCATACAGAAAACGATCATTTTGCGAACTAGATATATTCAACTCATCGGGTGTGTGGTTTTGATATTGACCTACAGAATATGATTGAATATATCCTTGAGTTCTATCTCTGGATAAATCCACCCCCATATTAAATTTATATTTCAACCCCGGAATAAATTCATAGATTGCCCAAAAATTTCCATTAATACCTACTTGTTCATAATTATTTGAATTAAGAGAAGCATTAGCCAAAGCACTTGCCACATCAGTTCCATTACCTGCTCCTGAAAATCCGGTTGTACTGGCAGGATCATGCAGTGGAAGAGTTGAAGACCATTTTTGCGCATCTATAATATTTTTATTACTCCAGTCGTGTGTACCAAGACTGATTTTAACTGTTTCCCCGATTTTTAATCTTCCTTTTGTTAAATCTGAAATAAACTGGACAGCGTAATTTTTACTGGCATCCTTGATAAGAATAGCTTCATCGGAAGAATAAGTACTATTAACCCTAAATGTAGCATTCGCTGATCCACCGCTTATTGATAAATTGTGTTTTTGATATTTTCCTGTATGCAGCAGTGCACCTACCATATCATAACCCTTACCAATAGAAGGCGGATTGGATAATGCCGAAAGATAATCTGTTCTCGCTGGATTTTGATTATACATTTCTTCATTAATCATTTCTGCAAGTTGTTCCCCGTTAAGCATGGTTACATTGTGCGCTATCTGCTTTACTCCGGCATAACCATTATAATCAAATTTAGTAGTTCCTGCAGTACCTCTTTTGGTTGTGATCAAAACAACTCCATTAGCACCACGTGCTCCATAAATTGCGCAAGATGCTGCATCTTTAAGAATTTGAATGCTTGCAATATTGTTCTCATCAGGAGTTGCTCCACCAATCATTCCATCAACCACATAAAGAGGGTCAGTATTATTAATGGATCCAACACCTCGTATTCTTATTTTATCACCGGTAATTTGTACTCCGGGGACACTACTCTGAAGTGCAGCTTGAAATCCACCCGGTACTTTTAAAAGCTCAACAGGAGTTAAAGTTGAAATTGAAGATGAAAGATCGGCTTTCCTTTGTGTTCCATATCCAATCACAACAACTTCATCCATATTCACATTTTTATCTTTCAATATGATTGAAATGAAACTTTTCCCCTGAATATTAACTTCTTGCGATTCCATACCAACGTATGAGGCAACAAGTGTTTGATTTGCGTTAGAAACATTCAGATCGAACTGACCATTTGAATCCGTTATAGTACCTATCGAATTATTTTCTTTAAGTTTTATTGTTACTCCAATTATTGATTCTTGATTTGTATCTAAAACTTTTCCTTTGATCAAATATGTATTTTGTCCAAAGGTTATAGAACTGAACATAACCATTATTAATAATAAAAGACTCGTTAACAATGGTTTCCTTTTGTCATTTAGATGGAAATAATTTGATATAATCTCATGATTTTTTTTCATTATATTTTGATTAAACTTATTATTTACTTTGTTTCTATTATAAAATAAAAACATATTAGAAAAAACATACACATTATTTAAATGAATAATTTTTTGAAAAATTATAGCTTATTAAATAAATTATTCTCTTTCAAATGAGGTCAACTGTCGTCTGTGTTTTGAACATAAATTTTGATTTTAAGGATTAACTGATAAATATCATAAGATCGTTTACAAATTTGTATCAGGAGTTCGTTTACATCTAATTGTCATATCTGTATCATAAGTTCGTTTACAAAACGAAAAAAGTTCTTTGAAATATTGCATTTTTGTCTTTAAATTTAATACTAAAATTTATGGACAAAGAAGAAATTCTCAGACAAGAAGAAATTCGATTATCGTTGCAAGGTAATTCAGTCCAAGCAATAAGTAAAGAATTAGAACGAAGCCGTCAATGGGTATATAAATGGTTATACCATTATAAACAATCGACAGATAAAAACTGGTATAAAAGTCGGTCAAATGTACCAAAACATGTTGTAAAAAAAACATCTGATACAATTGAACAGACAGTTATTGAAATAAGGAAACACCTTTCAAATAATGCTTATTCACAGAAAGGTGCGATAAGTATTTTGTATGAATTTGAACGTTTAGGTATTACCCCACCTTCATTAGCAACAATAAATCGTATTTTAAAGCGGAATAATCTTATAGGCAAAAGTCCAGCTAAACATGTCAAAACTAAAGAATACCCAACTTATTTTTTCAATGTTCAACAAATGGATCTAATAGGTCCAAAGTATATAAAAGGTGGATTTAAGTTTTATTTTTACTGTATAATTGATACATTAACTCATCATGCTGCTGTATATCCCATTCGAACAAAATCAGCTTTAGATATAGCACCTTGTCTTATTGATTTTTGGAAGAATTACGGTATGCCTGACTTTCTACAGATGGATAACGAATTATCTTTCAGAGGCAACAATAGGTACCCACGTGGTTTAGGAACTCTTTTGAGAGTTGCTATTTCAAATAAAGTAACACCTATTTTTACTCCTCCTGCAGAACCCTGGCGTAATGGAATAATTGAAAAATTCAACGATAATGTACAGAAACATTTTTATTACACTCAAACATTTATTTCATTTGAAGAAATAACGGAAAGAGCTCGTGACTTTACTTTGTTTCATAATGAGAAACACCGTTACTCTACTCAATCTAACAAAACTCCAAATCAAATGAGTGACATGTTCTCAATTGCTATTAAATTGATAAATGAAATAGATTTGACTTCGAAAATAGTCATTGAAGAAGGTCGAATGATTTTCATCCGATTTGTAAGAAGCGATTTAAAGATATGCATTCTAAATACTTCTTTCATTCTTAAAAAAGAACTTATTTACAGCTATGTAGTTGCAGAAATTGTGATTGAAAAACATATACTATTGGTATTTCAAAATACAACTCTACAACATATTTTCCCTTTTGCAATGCCATTGTCTTAAATTTCTATATATGCAATATGTCAATGAACTCTTGATATTTTGGTCTCCTAAGAAAGGCCAATCCACTGTGGATTGATATGATAAGTTACTTAGTTTTGTAAACGATCATCTGATACAGCTAAGTAACTTAGAAATGTAAACGAACTTATGATATACGACAATTAACTTTTAGGAAACTCAGGAATAAAATTAATTATGATCGATAATTTAACCTCATAAATTATATTAAAGTGAAATGCACCTAAATAATAGGAAATATATAGTGTCCCATTATTTTAAATAGAACTTCAACAATCCTTAGCACTTATTATTTGCGGATTTAAGAGAAGTGTTTTCTCATTATTATAAATTAAATTAAAGTTAATAATATAAAAATACAAAGTTAATAATAAAGAATTTTGTTTTTACATATACAATCTATAAATCGTCATTTATAGATTGTATATTTTTTATGCTTCAAAGTTATCTGTCGGTAAATTTCCGAAGTTTAAAGTCTTTAGTTCTTAAGTTTTGCAGTCTATTACCATAATATGATTTTTAAAGGTTAACAATTTTGATTCACACAATACTCAGTTTGTCTTACACTAAAAGTATCGTGAATCTTTAAATAAATCTTTGCTATTAATTTCCTAAAAAGGAAATCGTTCTATTAGGAATAAAATCTTATACTCTCACAATTGATTCGAAAATAAATCCAGAAGAATATAATAAAATATAATTAATCCCTGTTAATAGTTTGTAAAGTTAGTCTACTTATCTATTCTCTAATTTCGATATTAGATAATTTATTTCTAATTCGGGATATATAAATGAATATTTCCAAAATATCTGTTAAGAAATAATTCGAATGATTTCTCACATAACCACAAGTCCGAATTTTTCTCTCAAAAATACAAGCAATTAAATATTAGAAAATTATACTAAACCGACATAAAAAGGCTCTATAACATTATGGGTGGGTAATTGAAAAAAGAAATATCTTTGCACAATGAATAGCACAGAGATATTTTCGATAGCATTAGGCTTAAATCGTCCATGGTTTGTCAGTAATGTAGAGTTTGTAGAAGTAAATTCAAACAAGAAAGAGTTACATATCTATCTTGATTTTGAACGAGGTTTTCATTTTAATACTAATACTGGTGAATCCGTAGCTGCTTATGATACTGAAAATAAACGTTGGCAACATTTAAATTTTTTCGAACATCGTTGTTATTTGTATGCCCGAGTACCAAGGATAAAGAATAAAGATGGAAATATAAATATAGTAGAAGTTCCTTGGTCTCGTCCAGGAAGCGGTTTTACTTTGATGTTTGAGGCTTATGCGATGTTACTTATAGAGAGCGAAATGCCTGTGAGTAAAGTGTCTGATTATGTTGGTGTCACAGCTCCTCGAGTTTGGAGGGTATTTGACTATTGGATTGAGCGTGCATATTCAAAAGATGATTTAAGTGAGGTAAAGCGTATCGGACTTGATGAGACTTCAAGAAAGAAGGGACATAGTTATATTACTCAATTTGTTGATATGGCTGCCCGTAGAACGATTTTTGTAACAGAAGGCAGGGACTCATCTACTATTGAATCTTTTGTGAGTGAGCTTGAAATAAAAGGAGGAAAAAAAGAAAATATTGAACTTATTAGTATGGATATGTCTGTTGCATTTGTTAGTGGAGCAATGACATATCTACCAGATTCACAGATTGTATTTGATAAATTCCATTTAGTTCAATCATTAAACAAAGCTCTGGACGAAGTTCGAAAAGCCGAACGAAAAGGAAATGAATTATTAAAAGGACATCGTTATACCATTCTTCGTAAATATGATAATTTATCGGCAGCTAAAAAATCAGAATTAGATATGCTGTTACCACTCTATCCAACACTAGGGGAAACATACAGGTTAAGAGAGCTCTTTATGGATATGTTTGATGTAGAGGATATTGAAGAAGCTAAAGGGTATCTTTGGTTTTGGTGCCAGAAAGCACTTGAAGCGGGAATACGGTTCAACCCACGCTTCCTTGTTGGGTCTTTCAGACCACAGGAAGCCTAAGTATTAGGTGGTCGGCATTTGAGCTTACTTTTTGTATTTTACTTTCAGTTCTTATAGCCTCAAAATCTCGTAAACCATTTTTCTCTTTTCAAGCGAGCAAAGTCAATCTTAGTTAGTTCGATTTCTTTACATGTAATCAATTTTCTGATTCTCGCAATAGGAAACAAATTTTGCAAGTATCTCTGTCCATCGTTTCAATGTAAATCTGCAAACAACTTTCCGTTCCTTATCATAAACGAGTGTATTTTTGTATCCAAAACATGTTGAAATTTTCACCTGCACATTCGAAATGTGAGTCAAAATGTTATCCTCATTTTTGTATTTTTCTGAGAATTCGACAATATGACTTAAAAACTGATATACTTCTTTTGAATTTCCTTTAAAATATTCAACTTCATAACTTCCGTTATCTCTGCTATCAAAGTAATTCTGGTATCCCCATAAAGAAAAAGTGTCAATTTGTGTGTTTTTTTCGTTTTCAATGAGTTTCCAATGAGATAGATATGTTTTGTCCAATAAATTGTCAAAAAATACAGTTTCAAGTTTGTAGGTTTGTGAAAATAAGTTTGCGGAGATAATGCAAACAGCTGCAATTAAAAATTTTCTTTTCATCTTATAAAGTGGTTTAAATTTGGGAAATCGAATTATTGTTGATCGTTTTGGGATACTTTTAGTTATAACTCTGTTGTCAATGCAATGAAAACTAATATCAATTGACTATCTTTTCATTTTTTTACTGATGCATAACGACCGAGGCGTGTGTTTAGAAACTGGTCGTTAGGTCGTTATACTGTTTTTTTTTATTTAATTTTAAATAAATCAGTTGCTTTTAAATAGATTAAACTTTTAGGTATAAGAGGCGTTTCAGTTGCTTTAATTGATACATCATAGGTGTTATTTGAAAAAACTTTCTCTTTTTTAGTTCTGTTAAACAATATATTTATGGCACCCTCTGAAAATTTATATCCCTTAATATCCTCTATATAAGATACGCTGACTTTATATTTTTCTAAGTTTGTATAGACGATTCCTTTTGACTTCTGCGTTGCGGCTATCCATTTTTTTATCTCCCCAATTTCATAAGTTATATAAGTTATGGCGTAATCCTTCATATTGATTAACATATAGCCAGTAATGTTATTGTATTTGCTTTTCCGAATAAATGATATTTTATAAGCATCCTGTCCTTGGTTTGTAATAATTCCATCATAATGAAAGTCTATTTTTTTGAATAGACGAATAGGTGCATGGCTCAGAATAAAAATAATTGAATAAAATCCACTTGGAGATATTTCATTATCATAGTCATAGAAAGAATCACTTATCAAATTGTTTTCTATAGCATATTTACCAGCTAATAGGTATTTCCCATTACTTGTTAAAGCTATTTTCCCTTTAAAATCGGCAATCTTACTATTTGGATTATCAAGAAAAATGAAATTTAAATCCAAAGCCAATGTATCACCTCGAATGGACGGATAGTTTTTGGGTATGTTTTCAATTGCTTTCTCAATAATATTTTCTACATTAGGAGGAATTACTGCAACTTCATGAAGCTCATATGTGGTCGGGCTTAATAAAACCTTTACAAAATTATTTGATATAGAAGAAGTTATTCTAATTACTTTAGCTGTATATCCAATATGAGATACTTTGACCTCTTTGGGTTGCGTAGTTAAAGCATTACTGGGAAGAACAATCTTGCACACTCCATTTATATCTGAAACAGAAAGAAATTCTTTTTCATTGTTATATACATATACATTTTCCATTGGTTCATTGGTCAAAGAGTCCACAATCTGAAAATCAATTGTTTGTGCTATGATATGAGTAGGGAAGATAAATAACGTACTTAGAATAATAAATCTGATTATTTTTTCCATTTTAATTGCTTAATCCACATTAAAGTCATTTTATAATAAAATTAAGACATTCGATTTAAAACAAATTTAAGTCGAAAGTGTCGGAATAATTGAAGTTAACTATTTGATTGTTCTTATATTAATATTTTTTCGGCTTGCCCCTAACAGTAGATAAAATTTGCACGTCTTTTTTTTCCTACACATAACGACCGAGGCGTCGAGTAGGCAAAGGGAGTTTCACCCTAAGCCTCTCACAGAACCGTGCTTGATAGTCTCCCATCACACGGCTCTTGTTATACAAATCAGTGCGTTTCATTATTTTCATTATGCAAATCCGTATCTCCATTGGTAAAACAGGTTGGGGAATTGCTTCTTCACTCTGTCCATCCAGCGATAAGCTTTGTTCATGTTAGTTTTGTAACGCTTGTACCGTTTTCGTGCCCACCATACTAATCGTTGCCGTAGCAGAAGAAAAACAGGATTAAGTTCCGTTATCCTGAACTTACCATAGTAGTTTATCCATCCTCGAATAAGAGGTTCTAAATATAAGGCTACACCAACTATGCTTCTAAAGTTCAGTCGGTCTATTTCCAGTTCTTCCAACTTATCCGCTATACGCTTCTTAGAACTGATGCTTATAGCACAGTCGAAGCCCAGAAATAGTTTTCCTGTTTGCTTTGACTTTGTGCTGCGTGGTTGAAAAGAGTACCCTAGAAAATCAAACTTTACAGTTTCAAAGCTTTCTTGTCTGCGATAGTCGCGACAGTAAACCAGCTTTGTTTTCTCTGGGTGTAGTTCCAGTCCGCACGCTTTCATCCGTTCATCAAGTGCTTTGAGCGTTTGCTCCGCTTCAGTTTTAGTCCTACAGTGAAGTATGGCATCATCGGCATAACGCACAAACTCTACTTTCGGGTGGTTTTGTTCCAACCATTTGTCCATGGCATAATGAAGAAACAGGTTTGCCAATAATGGGCTGATTACTCCGCCTTGTGGTGTTCCTTTGCCTTGCTTTTGAATCAGTTCACCTGATTTGGTTTGCACGGGCATGGTTAACCACCGTTGGATATAAATTAAGCACCACTTTTCGGGTACATGTTTCTGTACGGCTAACATCAGGCGGTCATGGTCGATATTGTCAAAGAATCCCTTTATATCAAGGTCGATAATCCAATCCGTTTTCCTGCAATTCTGCCGTACCTTTTCCAATGCCTGATGGGCACTCTTATCAGGTCGGTAACCGTAGGAGTAGGGACTGAATATCTTCTCGAATCGCTCTTCGAGATATTCTTTTACGACCATTTGCGCCACCCGGTCACCAATGGTAGGAATCCCCAGTTTACGGACTTTGCCGTCTTTCTTGGGTATTTCTACTTCTTTGACCGGTGGCGGAAAATAACTTCCAGATGCAAGCCTGTTCCATAGTTTGTACAAGTGTTTCGACCGTTGAGCATCGAATTCTTCCATGCTTATGTGGTCAACACCTGCACTTCCCTGATTGGCTTTCACTATCTTGTAAGCAAGCCATACTTGTTCCTTGCTTACCGGTATTGATTTTGTCTCATTCCATAAATTCATCCTCTTGCAAGTTGATTTGCGTCATGTTACTGTATAACCTAACCCCTTCGCTCCATTCCCATTACAGGAATTTCAATACTACTACGGGTTAGTCCGTCTCTGCATAATTCATCGGTATTTTGCCTCTGGGGTGTGCCCATTGTACATTTCCCTTTTAATAACAACTATCCATCACTGGTAGCATACTGTTACCTAAGCATCACTATGCAGATTCCCGAGTTCCGTAAATAAGCCTGAATATAGTTCTTGTCGCCTGAATGACGCCTGCCGTTTAGCCAATAAACAGGTTTCCGCTAAACTAATCACTCCGTCCCATACTTCGTAGCTTTTGACAGGTTGTAGCCAATTCTCGACACCTCATCAGCGATTCACTTTCGTTCAACTCCTATATTCCTACCTGACTATCTCGTAGGATAACCGTTTCCTAAACGCTCAATACCATGACTCTTTATCACAGCACCTTTAGGTGGTTTGATGCCTCCTCCTGTAAGGCGACACCAGTGGTTCAACTTACAACTGTCTCCACCATCTTAATTACAGCATGCAGAACTTTCACTCTTACCGATGTTCTGCTTCTCGGCACACTATGGGCATTTGGCGGTTTGCGGGAGCGTTCACCGCTCGCCCTGCGACAAGGTGAATGCGGGAGCAAAACTGCCGAAATGCACGTCAACCAGCCAATGACCCATAGGCGTGTGTAGCAACTGGGCTTGTATTATTTCTTTTTGTTGGAGAATATAATACTCATTGAATCAAAATTCATTTTCATTTCTGAGAATTGCTTAATATAATCTTGTCCAAAATTACCATATACATATTTTACTTCGTTTCCCATTAAATCTTTTTCAGTTACTCTCAAGGAATCAATTGTACAATTCGAGTTTCCAGCTGACAAATTAATTGATTTCAATATATAACATTCTGATTCAACCTCACCACCAGCACTACCAAACTTCTGTTTCTTTTTTGTACTATTGCCAATAATGTCGTTTTTATATTTATTGAAAAAGAAAGAAAACAAATCTGTCTTAACTGCACCTGTATCAAAATGAAAAGGTAATATGTCATTTTTGTAAACTACTCTAATTATTGGCATTAGTCCTTCCAAAGCAAAATTGTTAATTTCAGATTTTTTTGTGATTTCAGATTTTTCAGAAATAATCAAATATTTATCATCTTTGATAGTAAATTCTTGAAGAGCATAAATGACAGGAAATCCGACAATTCCTTTAATAACATACGTTCCTTTGCCCAAGCTTAATGCTGAATCGGGCATAACCAGAAATACGACATTCTTTACTTCAATATTATTCAACTTTATAGTAGCCAATCCAATTTCTGATTCAACGATCATTCCGTTAGCAGAACCTATATTTACTTTTTCACCAACTATTTTAACGCTATATTTTTTAGCCAGCGATTGAGTTATTGTTGAGAAATTAGCTCCTGTATCAAATACGAAATCAATGGTGTCATTATCTATAGTTACAGGTATGTTGAATAAATGAGCCTTATCTCTTTTTAATGGAATTCTTGAATTAGTTCTTTTAGAAATTTCCATTTTTGGAGCTTCAAATAAGCTATGAATCAATAAATTTATGTTTTTATATGATTCAATTTCAGAAGAATCGCAAACATGTTTATATTTATTAATAATGGTAAGATTATCGTCATAGGCTTTTTTATAATCTTGTAAACGGAAATTATTGTCAACTCGCATCGAGTATAATTCCGCATTGGTAGAGTCATTGAAATACTTTGGATAATTGATTAGTAGAGAATTTATGAACTTATTCGATTCTTCGGGTCTATTGAACACGTTGTCAAGCAATGCTTTATATAATACTAAATCTGGATTTCTCTTGTCAAACCGAACTGTCCTCATTAGATTGTCTAATACAAAATAATTCTGTTCCGAATAAGCTTTCTTTAATAACACTGATTCTTCACTTGTCAATCTGTTTGCGTAACAATTGATTGTTGCAATGAGTAGAATCAAATAGATAAGTCCTTTTTTCATATATGCAAATTTTGATATTAATAGTCGTCTATTTTTTTCATCCTTGCTGCTAACTACCTATGCTATTGGCATTTGTAGGTTTACGGGAGCATTCACTGTCGCGGTGCGACAAGGTAATACGGAAGCAAAACCGCCGGAATGCACGTCAGCCAGCCGATGAACAGAGCGTATTAGCGGTTCGGTGTTTGGTTTTTCGTTCGTCATTTGTTTTTTTACGTCAGCCCGCTTTCGAGCCAAACTTTAATAATTTCGCTGGAATTAAACGTAAAAGTCTGTTTGTTTCACTTTCCACGCGAAACGTTTTTCTTTTCTTCCAGTTAGTTTTGTTTCAATTCCAGTTGTTTTTTTTTTTCAGTTTTACTGTCTCGTAATTTAAAGTTTAGTTGATTTGTCAATTGTTTTCAACTACTTTAATGCTTTTTTCTTGAAATGCTGAAATTGTCGCAATGCAATTATCATGTACAAAGCCTATTGCTAATTTTTCTTTCTTGCGGTGTATGAAAATCACTTTAGGATTACTTTTTTTGTCAAAACCTGTCGGAAAATGATACCTAAATTTTGGAGTACCACAGAAGTTTCTCATTTTGTCTATATTTGAGTTCCAATTTCGTACTTCAACAAAAGAAATGTCGGATAAATTAATTTTGTTCTTCCAGTAAAGTAGGTTGAAAAATCGAAAACTAATTATCAGACCTAGAGCCATACCCAAAAAACTATATAACAGACCTATCAAATCATGTCTCTTAAGGAGGAATATACTAATCAATATAAAGATAAAAAATGGCAAATACCTATTAAATGTCTTATTTTTAAATTTGATTTGCTCACCATCGATTTCAAATGTTTTGTCTTTGTAATTCATATTTTTTTTCTTTTTATTTGATTAATAAACCGATATTTTTTGTTTTTTCACACTGACCGCTAACACATAAATAAACCCAATTGAAATTGGCTAAACCTAATTAATTGGGTTTATATTCCATTTATACACACCTATAAGTTTTATTATACGACTGAAAAACAAAATAATGACAAAATATATTTTTTATCCTATTGGGTTTATCCAATTTCGTGCAGTTGGGTTATTTATCTATATCTTTAAAAAATCAACACCAAAGATATGAAGTGTTTTTTAATAAAACAATTATTTCCTATGTGAAATTTAATTTATCTAACGGACTTTTTATCTGATCGAATCCTTTGTGGTAATATGCATGTAAATCTCTGTATTCTGGTGCTTTTATATCCAAGTTAGCTTTAAATATAAAGTAGGCCTATTCCGTTTTCACGTAAATATATGGCATAGTTGTGTCATAAACAATCCAAAGGAATAGAGTTTTTAAATTTTTAGCCTTGAATCATGGTTGTTTTAAAACTGCTCGCAAACTGGTTTCTCTATATTTTATTACGACATTGTTCTGTTTTTTCTACTTCCATCTCATTTATCTTGCACTTTTTATCATAATTTTCTTTTGCATAAGGTTGATTATTGATTATAAATTTGTCTATAAATTTGATTTTCTTCTTTCTTTTCAAAATTGACAGACTCCTTTCGATAAATTTCAATGCAACTTTTCTTTCAAAATTCAAGAATTACGAATAAAAAATTTTCAAACCGACTAAATTCGATATTGAAAAGTGGTAAAACCATTTTTCAATATCGAATTTTAAAATCACACTCATTATCGAGAATTATTCTTCTAAAGCACCAACTTCGGCGGTGCTTTTTTCCCTGAAAGGGCAAGTCATTTTGAGATGCTGAAAGAATTTCAAGCATCTCAAAATACAACTTGCCATTTGCTAAGTGCAAATACGATTAGCTTTAGATTATGCATATAGTTTAATGAAATTCTCTCCTTTCATAATAGTACTAAATTAGTTTCTGTTTCTGGATTGTGCCATATCTGTATATAGGACAAAAGTGGACCAGTTGTGACAAACAGAGACAGTTTGAAATGATTTTTATTTATTGTTTCAATTTACGTGAATGATAGCTTTGCAACTTTCTTGTCAACAATAAATATGGATAGATTTTTTGTTGGGTTTAATGATTGATAGAATGACAACTTGATCTCAAGAAGTATTGCAATCTTGTCAACATGTCAACAAACAATATTGTCAACAAGCCAACAACAAATAGCGGTAGTTATGCAACAAATCGAAATAAAATACTGCCGAAATAAATTAATAAAATCTTGTTAGCATAAAATATTGTCAACAACCAAAAATGACAACAAACTTTTTCTATTCATCTCAATTATGCACAGAACAGTAAGCACCTTCTTTTTCTCGTATACGAAGTGTAAACATTTATTATATTGCACGAAGTGCTAAAACAGCCAGAACTTCATTTAACGGATGAATTATTTTTATTTGAGCGGTAGCAAAATAATTTAAACGCTGAATGTGGTTTATCCGCTGTCCCTATTTAAATCGTTTTGCCTGTTTTCTTTGCTTACGGAAATACAGTCTTTAAAAACAGGCAAATTGTTTTAGGGCATTTATTTCAGGTTCATAAAACATGAATCCTGAATGTCTTTAAATGTTGGAAAGCAGGAAATAAGTTTTCCAATAGTCTAACCATAAAAAGTGAATAAGAATCTTTTCCGAAAACTTATTCTTACTTTTCAACATTATCAGACTCTATTACAAAGCATTTTTTTGAGTGGATATCGGGGCTCGAAGTGTCAGGTGGAAAAAAATGGATTGTGACCGATGTCCCTTTGGAAAACCTATTGTAATTTTTATGTTATCACCAAAAATTAAACACACATAAAAGTCACAAGGGGTTTTCGGGGCATTATTTTTCGGGTTGCTGGAACGGCTGAAAACTCGCTTTTTGTTTTGTGTGATCTTTCTATCCCTTTTTTAAAATTAATTTTTGAGGTTAAATTGTATCAATCAAAAAAACAGTCTTCTGATAATGCGTTGAAAAGTAGAGTTTTATAGAATGAGAGTTCAGAACATATCGAGTAAAAAAAGGGATACTCATGACGCCGGGTGTTGAGATGGATGCAAAAATATTGCATAATTTACTATAAGGGTTCGGAGATAGGAACGCCCACAAAAGGAGCACAAACTACGCTAAACATAGAATTTTTAAGTGTAATCAAGAATAGATTTCAATCTATGACTTTACGATTTTGAGCATAGACAAAAAAAATCAGCATTTAAAAATTACACAATGAATGACGTTTTACAAAATCTTAAACCAAACAATTCAACCTGTTAAATTTGGGCTATTGATTTTCTCTCCTTAAATGACCTGCAAACCTGCAAATCTCTCCACTTTTTGAAAGTCCTTCCAGCACCACCGAATAGTTATTTGCCGGATCAGCCGTATAGAATTTTACATGAACAGTTCCAGCACTGTCAGTTTCGAGTTTGGGATTCCAATAAATGGTTGTACGTAAATCGGCTTTATCACTCATACGAACACTGTCAACATTATATTTTGGCACATAAAACTCTGCCGGTTTTTGATAGCCTAACGGCGTAACCGTCGTTAGGCTTATTGGCGTTTGTGCTTCCCGCTCCTTTCCTTTCTTGAGCGTAATTGCAATCACACCATTAGCGCCTCTTGAACCAAAGATGGAGGCATTTGCTCCCTTAAATACAGAAATAGACTACACATCATCTGAGTTTAAATACCTTAAATCAAACCAGTCCCATTCTATGCCATCAATTAATAACAGGGGACCACTCCGCTGGATTATCTGTATCGGCTTCGAGTCTCTGTCTCTGGGTTTCATATTCTCCGGGCCTCCGTCTCCGGATACCTGACCTCCACGTATCGAAACTTTATATCCATTTAGTTGATCTCCAACAATTCTAATACCGGCTGTCGTTATTGATAAAATATCAAAAATATTTAGACCTGGATATTGCTTTATTTTTTCTGATGTTATCAAATCATCCTCACCTCCCGAATAATAGGTGTTGTATTCAGTTTCTTTTTTCGCAGCTTTCACGGTTACTTCTTTCAGGTTAATAACCCGCATGTCTCCATCTGTAAAGTACTTCTCCTTGCTTTGTTTGAAATATTCATCCTGCTCCACCAAAGCCACATTGGCTTTTAGAGGCGTTGGAATATAAACGCTTGGCTTAGGAAAAACATCGGAATCAGGAATTATCTCTACGTCTCCCAGAGTTTTTTCCTTTTTGGCTTTTAATATAAATGATGAACTATCCGGAAACTGAATTCCATCAATGGAATAACGCCCCAAGCTATCAGTTTGCGCTAATTTTACGTTGGAATCATACGACGATATCATAATTATTCCACATTTTTTTGAAGGTTTTATAAATAGGTTCATTACTTTTCCAGAAAGCACCTGCCCCGCTTCCAAATAGAATTTGGGTGGTTGGTACGAGGCTTTTACAATATCAGCCGTATTAAACCGCCGCCAGCCCTGAGTCAACATTAATACATCGGTTTTTTCTCTGGTAACTGTTTTATTGTCCACTAAATATGCCTCGGGTTCTTCCACATAGCCTTTAATATCTGAAGTCAACAATAAGTTACTGATAATATTATCCGCCAACGAATCCTGCTTTACGGTTTTTTGGTCAGTAACACTAATTGCAAAGTTTCCTTTCACCGGATTTCCCTGCTGCGAAAGAACGTTGAAATCCAGATTCACCAGCTCCCGTTTTGAATAAACAGGTTTATCGCTTTGCATAGAAACAGTAGGGAAATTAAAGTTTCTGACAAAACTCAAACGTTCGCAGTAAGTATTTCCCAACGAATCGATAACAGAAAGTGAAACTATTCCCCCCGGCAGCAACGATTCGGAAATTTGACCTTCAAGGTTTTTAAGAGGCTGCACTACAAATGCTTTTCCTCTGGAATGCAATAGCAAATACAGCGATTCATTCGGAATATTGGTCTGATTGCTGACTTTATATAAAATTTTCCCCCGATTATAAACCAACTGAATTGCGGCTCCGGTAGTTTGTATTTTTGGAAGTTCAACTCTTTTTTCAATACCATTCGTCCGCTTAACCATTGCGTAATAACGTTCATTGGGCAGGGTTTTTATCGAGAATTTCCCCATCCCCTTAACTAAAGTGGACAACTCACAAATCTCCTCATTTTTATCGGTAAAGACTTTTCCTGTTATATCGACTGACAGTCCATCTTTTCCAATAGCCTTAAAACCGACACATTGTAAAGTATTGTCCAGCAAATTTCCGCTTTCGGGAAAGAACTGTACATCAAAATCAGAACTAAACTCGGGAAGGGAGATATTGGTTTTATACTTCTCATCGTCCATCGAAACCTGTATGTCTTTTTTGGAATCATCTTTCGGGTCAATTGCTATTTGCCACTTCACAGTGCCGTCTTTGGCAGTTATCATCGAAAACTTTTTCTTTTTTGCACCATCCCAGTTTTGTTTAATATCAACTCTTTTTCCGGTTATTGGATTTTGCGCTGCATCAATAAATGTGAGAGTTGCCGGAATCAAACCATCAACAGCTGTTCCATAGGTTATTTTGCTGGTTATGCGGTCATCAATTTTATTCCCGATTAAAATATTTTTAGAGAAGAAAAAATCTGTTCCAACATTCTGCATCCAATAAGTATAAGTCCGCAAGGAATAGGTTCCGTTAGGAACTTCGGGCTTTAGTTTTATATGACCGGCAAAACCTAATGAATCTTTTTTGATTTTCACCCGATACAGTACCGAGTCCATTTTGTCGATTAGCTCCACATAAACAAATTGGCTCAAGGAATTTGGTTCCAGCGTAGTTTCATTCACCAAATAGGCCTTAAACCAAATTTCTTCGCCTGCACTGTAATAGGGTTTATCAGTTTGAACATACAGTTTTTCCTGCGGAAAATTAGTTACTTGCCTTTCAAATCGGGCATAAATGAGTTGGGTAAAATCCAACGGATTGGCGGATTGGGAAAATGAAGAAACTGATGTTGCAAAAAAAAGAGCAACAAGAATAAAATTAATTAGACTTCTCATAAAGAATTAGAGTATTAGTTAATTAAATTCGGTTGAAATAAAAGACATTTATTTCATTAGTTCTTATATTATGGCCACAGGAACTAGCAAAAGAATGCTAATTCCACTTTGTGAACCAATGTGTATGCTCGTTTCTTTAATTTATTAATCTTTTGTCTTTTTTAAAATTTAATAAAACAACTCATTTTTCATAGTTTTACAACCGTTTTAGTGCCATTATACTGAATAGTTTTAGGCTCTGAAATAGACTTGCCTATGAAAACTACACGGGAAATACGGCTAGTCAGCATTCCTTCGAAGCTGCCTTTACGATCTCCGATGGTAAGCGTACCTTCTGCATCGTTGTAGTCAAAACTAATGGTAGAGAAAAGGCCTTTTTCGTAATTGTAGTTGGTTCCTTCGTCTTCGTACAGGCTGAACTTTCCGTCTTTACCCTGATACACACGAATTTCAATGTTGTCGGCTTTCTTTTCGGAAGCATATTGCATCACAGGACCGATAGGCAGGATAGTGCCGGCCGGAACGAAAAGAGGGATATGCTCAAGTGGAGCATCTACGTTTATTTTTTGTCCGCCATCTATTAATTTGTTTGAGTAGAAATCGTACCATTTGTTTCCGGCAGGAAAATAAACCTCACGGTTGCGCGCTTTGTAGCTGTAAACCGGGCAAACCATCAATGCTGGACCTAACAAGAATTGATCGCTTACGCCGTAAGTCTGGTTGTCGGCAGTATAACTCATGGCCAGCGATCGCATCAGCGTATAATCATTGTAGTAAGCCATACCTGCCAATGAATATATATATGGCATCAGGCGGTAACGCAGTTCGTCGTAGTAGACAAGGCTTTTGTAAACGGGATGATTTTCAGGAGCCATGTTGTATATCTCGCGGTATGGGAATTGTCCGTGACTGCGGAAAAGAGGGGCAAACGATCCAAACTGGAACCAACGCAGGTTCAGTTCACGCCATTCTTTGATATCAGCATTTTCAATGCCTGTCTGATCAAAAACCCGCTGAGCGTTTTCGTAACGTTTTTCTACACAGAAGCCGCCAATGTCCATTGTCCAGAATGGGACACCCGACATGGCAAAGTTGAGTCCTGCCGATATTTGTGCTTTCATATCTTCCCAACGGGTAGCAATATCTCCGCTCCATGTAGCTGTGGAATAGCGTTGCAACCCAGCAAAACCTGAACGGGTCAACTGAAACACCCGCTTATTATTATCCGTTTCGCGCTGACCGTCATAAATCGCTTCCGCATTCATTAGGGCATAGGCATTGAAATACTTATTGGAAGAACCTAATGCTGTCGGTCCGCACAATTTCTTACGGTAATCCATATCGGTACAATCTCTGACATTTGGTTCGGAGGCATCCATCCACCAAGCATCGAATCCTTTTACGTAAAGATTGTCTTTCATTTGTTTCCAGAACAACTTACGTGCCCCGGCACTGTAAGCATCGTAGAACGATCCAACATAACCCGGGCCAACCCAGTCGCGTACACTGTCTTTCACAGCCTGCATATACATCCAGCCTTTTTGTTCAAATTGTTTGAAATGGTCGGTTGTGACGTAGAACTTTGGCCATACCGAAATCATGATATGAGCATTTTCTTTATGTACCGAATCCACCATACCTTTTGCATCGGGGAAACGAGTAAGGTCGAACTTGTGGCTTCCCCACTCAGATTCCGGCCAGTAGTTCCAATCGAGCACGATATTGTCGAGCGGGATGTTCCGCTTGCGGTATTCAGATACCACGTTCAGCAATTCGCCCTGCGTTTTGTAACGTTCGCGACTTTGCCAGTAACCCATAGCCCATTTCGGCATAATGCTTGCCTTACCGGTCAGGGTTCGGTAACCACTGATTACTTTGTCCATGTTTTTTCCGACAATAAAATAATAGTCCATCTTATCTCCCATTTCAGACCAGAAAGAAATGTTGCCGTTTTTCTCCAATAGGCTTGAAGATAGGGCTTTCAAACCTATATAAGAAACACCTCCATCAGGTTTCCATTCTAATTTAATTTTGGTACGTTCTCCTTTCTTCAACGGAAAGCGGAAACGGTATGTATTTGGATTCCATGAAGTTCTCCAACGTTCAGGTACTACTAATGAATCGTTAAGCCATACTTTAGTGTATCCTGCATAATAAAGACTGAACTTGAATGTATCTGTTTGATTAGCAACAATTGACCCTTCCCAAACAATTGAGCCATCATTGAATTTGAACTCGGAAGGGAACTTCTTAACGGTTTCTATATTCTCGTAATCTATTGTCGATTCCTGACGGATAATTGGCATTTGATTTTTTTGAGTGTACGTGGCAGTAAGAGAACCTTCTTTTCCATCTTTATCGTAGAGAGTAAACTGGTTCAGGTCTTTGTAATCACGAGGGTCACCGTATTTGCTCTGCAAATAGTTATCCCACAAAATTCCGTAATTGTTGGTGGACATGATGAAAGGAATCGACACTTTCGTATTGTACTGGAAAAGGTCTTCGCTTTTGTGTTTGTAGTTAAAGTCATCCGACTGATGCTGTCCCAACCCGTAGATCGCCTCTCCGGGAGTGCCGGTGAAAACCTGCTGCATGGTGTAGCCTTTATCGTTTTCTACTGTAAAAGACTTAAAACTTCTTCCGCCTTTTGCCTCCTGTAGCAATACTTTCCCCGATTTGTCCATAAATGAAATTCCACCAGTAAGCATGGAAACTTTCACTGTAAGCTCATCGGTAGACAATTGGGCAAAATTAGCACTAGTTGTTACTTTAAACGGTGTTTTTGATGTTAATCCAGTCACAACGCAGAGACTGGAAGTGTTAGGAAGAACGCTTTCAGGCGATGCCTGAACTCGAATAATCCGACTGTTGACAACATCAATCTCAATGGTTTTAGCAGCTCCATTTTTAGGCGAAACCTTCATACCGTTTTGTAGTGTTTGAACAGAATCAGCCGCTAACAAGTGTCCTGCTATAACCAAAAATGCAATAAAAAAAGAAATTCGTTTCATAAGAAAAATGTGATTATATTATTGTTATTTATTCGCTCCAAACCAATACACCTGCCGGTTTCAAGACACTTTCACCAACCAGTATTTTGGCTGTTGCAGGCAGGTTCATGGTATAATTATCCGAAGAATAGTTTACTGCAACATAAAAACCATCACGCCAATAAACGTAAATTCCCTCGGGGTAGTCTTCGGTGGTAGCCCCGGCTTTGGTATAAGTATCTCTCAGAATGTCTTTTTCAAGTTTTGAATCATCGGTATCAACTCCGATGTAGGTTACGGAACCTTTCCCAATCTTGTGTTTCACCACTGCCGCTTTGCCTTTATAGAACAGGTTGTCATACGCTGCAAGTACTTCAGAATTCTTATCCGCCACAAGCAAATCACCCCAATTATTCCAATTATAATTGGTCGATTTCATTGAAATATCTCCCTTGGCATAACCCGAAAGCATATCAGTCGCTTTTACATGAGCTCCAATAAGACCGGATATTGGTGCTGCAATTTCGCCCTCCCAGAAATGCCCAGCACGATCTTTAGTAGTTGTGCGGCAGGTAACGATCAACTGCCCGCCTTTCGCCACATAATCATTCCATTTTTTTACTAAAGCGGAATCAACCATTTCGTAAGCAGGAACAATCACAACCTTGTATTTTGACAAATCGGCTGTTTCAGGAACAACATCAACCGTTGCGCTCAAAGATTTGCCTAATTCCAAGAACTTAACCGGGTAGTTCCATGCATCCCATTGGAAGGTTTGTTTTTGCCTGTCGATTGTCCAGTAATTTTCGAGATTCCAAACAATTGCTGTTGACCGTGCAGCCAGTTTTTCGGGCATTTTAGCATTGGGTTTGTATTGTTTCCGGAGTTCTTTTATCTCTTTCATAAACTGCATATACTCCTCACCACCGGGCGAAGGTGTAACGCCATCGGTCAATATTATACCTGCATGATATTGTTCCGAGCTATATAAAATCTGACGGAAACGATAGGAACAGGCAAGTTTTCCACCCGCTGCGAAAGTGTGATACAGCCACATACGTACTGTACCCGGCAATAGCAACGGATTGTAACCACCCCAGTTGACCGGCCCGGGCTGTATTTCCATTACGCCGGAAACGCCGCCAACAGATTTATAGTATTCCGCAGCAAACAAGAATACTTTGCTATTTCCCAACCTAAAACCAAGGTCGCCGATATTGTCTGTACCACCATTCGGGTATGCTGTATAGGCTGCAAAATCAAGTTTTTTTGTACGACGTGGGTCAGAACCCGTGCATACTGCCGTATAATTGGTAGTAATATATTGGTTCTTAGAAATGAAGTTCCGCAATGCATCTGCCTGAAAATCGAGAAATTCTGCCTGCGAATCGGCACAATAACGTTTGAAATCGAGCAGAGCATGAGGATTGTTGCCCCACCAGCCCACTAAGTTGGTGTTAGGAATAATGACCTGTTCGAAATTATTGAACCACTGACTCCAGAAAGCAGCACCCCAAGCGCTATTTAACGCATCGATAGTTTTGTATTTGTTTTTAAGCCATTGCCTGAAAGCTTCTTGTGACGATGGGCTGTAATAGGCAAATGCAGGAGGCTCGTTATCGATTTGCCATCCTGTCACATTTTTGTTTTGCCCGTAACGTTTGGCCATTTCAGTTACGATTCTATCGACAAACAAGCGATACTTGGCATTGGCGATGGATTCCAATCCGCGCGTACCATTTTCGGCACGAATGTAATGGCTGTCCATAATAAAGGTTTCGGGATAATTGATGCGCATCCATGTCGGGGGAGTTGCCGTTGGAGTATACATAACCACTTTAAGGTGATATTTGGCAAAAAGATCCACCACTCTGTCAAGCCAGGTAAAGTCAAACTTTCCTTCTTCCGGTTCCATTTTGTATCAGCTAAACTCTGCCAAATGGACAAATTCATAACCCATGTCCGAAATCTTCTTGATATCACGTTCCCACTGGTTTTCGTTCAAATGTTCGGGATAGTAATAATTTTCGTAGTAATCAAATCTTTCTCTGGGAAGAATTGATTGGCATTTTGAGCTTTAACGGTCAATACTGAAATTGACACTAACAATAAAATCAAGAACTGCTTCATAATCTACTCTTAAAATGCTTACCTAAAAAAAACGTACATTAACACTTTTCAACTTATTCACTACTATTTCTTAATCACTTTAAACGTTTTTGTCCAGTCTTTTCCTGTAATTTGTACGGTATACATGTTGGGTTTCAGTGAAGAACCTAAAGTCAATGAGCTGTTAAGCGCAAAATGCCCAATAGCTTCAACCTGCCTGCCCATCATGTCGAAAACCGTAACACGATCTATATCATTAGGATTATTGATCTTCAGATTAAGTTTTGTTGTAAATGGATTGGGATATAATTCTATCCCGTTTATGTTAACTGTTGCAACAGAAGAAGTAACCTGAGCCTCAGCAGCTCCTTTTTTCATAGCATTGATTATTCCCCAGTCATTTACAACCCCAGTACTTCGGTCAAATAATGATCCGGTGTCCCAACAGAAAGGGATTGCCCCATTTTTAAGAGCCGCATTTACCATATAGTAATAATAATACTCAATAGATTTATTGTGAAGCGCACGATCTGCCCCGGCAGCAAGTGTTCCTCGTTTCCATGCACCATATTCACCCAAAATTACAGGCACACCCTTATCTACAAATCTGGTTTTAAGCGTAGTGCCGAAAAATGTATCAATCTCTGCCTCTTCGTCCCAGTTTGGATTATGTTTAACATCGGTGGCAGAATGATTGCCTTTTCCCCAATAATAAACGCAATAAAGGGTATCCCCACAACCACCACACCAAGGGTTAAGCATATCTTCTGACTGAAGGGCAAACTGATAACTATAACTGTGTGCTTCAAACATCAACCGGTCAGCGATTTCGTCTTTTGGAATGGTTGAATAGTCGGGGTATCCCTGGAAAATCAGCGTTCGCGAACTATTATTTCCACCAGTTCCACGCACTGCTTTAATAAAGGTTTGTATAAGATTCCATTACAGTCCGCCCGATTGCTTGATCTTGACTATTGGGCTCATTGGCGCAGGCAAAAAGTAAATGGTGATCATAATTTTTGAAATAATTTGCTATTTGTGTCCAGTAAGCTTTTTGCATAACATTTACACTCGCCGAATCGGCTACAGTAACATGGTTTTCCAGCCAGCCTTCATCCCAGTGGATGTTAATCATCACATACATACTGTCTTTAATGCAATAGTCAACATTTTTTTTGACTTGGGCAAGGTAAGCTGCATTAATTACATAGGTGGTTTTATTGGAATTATGGTACCAAGCACAAGGAAGCCTAACTGAATTAAACCCCGCAGCTTTCACTGAATCAATGAGTCTTTGTGAAGCATTACCGGGTGTTGCCCAAGTAGCCTCAAGCGTGTTCCCAAGATTCCAGCCAAGTTTCATCTTGCTGGCAATTTCTTTTGCAGTAGGTAATTCAGCCCACACACTCGTGGACATTAGCAGCACTAACATAATATTCACAAATCGGAGATTATGTAATTCTAGTGTTTTTTTCATGATATAAAAATATTTTTTGGTAATTTAAAGGTTAATGCGACATAATAACAACTTCTAATTAAATGAATTATCACAACAAAAGGTTTTCAAATCCTTTTGTGGTGATAAATACCATTATTTGTAAACAGAAGTTCCCGAAGCATCTTTAACTCCTTGCTTGATAGCATAAACAATACCCCGGTCAAGTATTGCACCTGAATTGCGATTAAACAACCACCCGGGCACATCCCAACAAATAGGGATTAACCCTTTGCGAATAGCCGATTTAACGACATATTTATAATAAGCTTCTACTGAAGCGTTGTTAAGTGCCTGATCTGAAGGCGGACTAAGTTTTCGTTTGCCAGCACCAAATTCGCCTAGAATTACTGGAATCCCCTTATCAACAAACTGGACTTTCATCTTACCAAAATTTTTATCCACATCACTTTCTTCACCCCAGGTAGCATTGCGGACAGTATCAGTTGTAGAATGGCTGCCCTTTCCCCAATAGTAGAACATTTTACCCCAGTCGGCATCTTTTCCCAAAAGACAAAATTGGTATGGAGTATAATAATGGACTTCAGCAATTATCCGGTCGGCAATTTTATCGACGGGCATAGTTTTCATCAGTTTATAGGTATCGTCTACATCAGTTGCAGGACCCTGGACGATAAGGGTTCGCGAACTGTTATTGACTCCGGTTGCTCTGACAGCGTCAATAAAGGTTTGGTGGTAAGTCAATAAAACTGACATTTGGATTGAATCATGGACATTAGGTTCATTAGCGCTGGCAAAAAGTAAATGCTCATTGTAATTTTTGAAATAATTGGCAATTTGAGTCCAATAAAGACCTTGTCTTTTATTCACAATATCCTGATTGGCTTTATTAACCCGGTTTTCCAACCAGCCTTTATCCCAATGCATGTTTATAATTACGTACATATTATCTTTTATACAATAATCTACCACCTCTTTTACACGGGCAATCCACTCTGCATCAATAACACTATTAACGGTATCGGAATGGCAAAACCACGATATTGGAAGCCGTACCGTATTAAATCCGGCAGCTTTTACCGAGTCGATGAGTTGCTGTGACGTATGACCAGCTCCCCAAGCATCTTCCCCACAAATAGCCTCAAGTGTGTTTCCCAAATTCCAACCCACTCCCATTTTGCCGGCAATATGCTGTGCTGTTGGTAACTGTGCTTTCACGGATGCAGATGCTATAAGACCGCACGCAATGATTGTAATAAAAAGTCTTCTACTAAACAATTGAGGTAAAAACGTAATTCCTTTCTTCATTTTAAATTAATATGCATATTTTAACAAATCATTACACCACAAAAATATCGATACTTGATTCTTGGGTACTGTATATTAGATCTTTCTGTATAATTTTCTTACAACCACCTTTACCTGTTGAAAAGTATATTTCGAGAATTCCCTTAATGCAGACTCAGTAACTTCAACTATAGGTTTTTATATTAGGACTTACAAAGTAAAGATACTCTCAAACATCATACAACTCAGTATTGATTTGTTTCCGATTGAGGGTGTTTTGGTATTATTTGAAGCGATTGAGGCTACGCAAATAATCACGAGAAGGAAAAATTAAGGTATATGCTTGATAATAGTTCTGGCTAACTAACTTCAAATCAGTCGTTCATTTCTAATTCATGCACAAATTCAGAGAATGAGTTGTTCAGACAGTAACTTTACGAGATATAACTCTGCGCATTGGTGCGCAAGTTCACATGCTATCGTTGTCCGAGCTGAAAACAAAAGCCATATATAACCATATATTATACAGCTATATACGACTTAAAATACAGTACAAGTCTCCGATTTACTCGGACTTGTGCTGTACACTAACTGCAAATTCACAACCTTAGACGAATTAGTGAATTTTGCGGAATTATTTAATTTTTAATCACTTTCACTTGCTCGTTGCCAATTGCCAGAATATAAGTACCTTTTGAAAGCCTTGCAATATTAATCTTCCAATGACCATTCTGAATCTGACCCTTTAATAACAATTTCCCTGATAAATCGGTTATTGTATAAGTTGCATTTTTTTTTATATCGTCGGCCTCCACTTGAATACTATCAAAAGCGGGATTTGGATAAACCTTTATCTTATTGGAATAAATGGGACTAACTGACGTTTGTACCACATCCAACTCTTGCGATACAATACGGGTTTCATTTGCTGCACTTAATTTTATTGAGACTTTATATTTTCCAGATGCTGTAACATTCATTTCTTTTAATTTACCTCCATTTCCTACTCCCACAGGAGCTTCATTCAAGTACCATTGATAATCAGCACCATCCGGGGAAGTTACCTTTCCATTGGCATATGTGATCACAGGTTTCGCCATTAGAAGCATTTCTTTGACCTTTTGGGCAATAAGTGATGCACCTGCAGATGTTGGATGAATGCTATCTGTCTGAAAATAGGTCGAACTATACCATTTAGTGTTATTTCCTCCAAGTGCATCGAAAATATCAATCAAACCAACTCCAGATTGAAGCGCTATCTGTTTAATTCTTGAATTCACAGAATCTTTCACGATATTCAGAGGAATCGACCAGCTAATATTTTGTCCGGGAGGGATGAGTCCAATCCATACATCGGGTTTCGACGAGAGGTTTCGAAATATCTGAATCATCTCTTTGTAGTTGGTAACAAAATCATTCCCATGGTTATTCCAGTTGTACGTTTTGGCATCATTGGTTCCTAATTCAAGCATTATATAATTTGGATTAGAGGCGAGAGCACTCGCATACGAAGAAGAATCCCAGTAAGAATAACCACCGCTTTTCAGCATTGTACGACCACTATCTCCGAAATTTCCAACAGTCCAAGAGCTTGTGCCAAGTAATACCTGCAATTGAGACGGATAGCTCTGAGTTGACGGATTGGACAACCCGTAACCATATGTAATGCTGTTGCCAACGCAGGATATTTTTTGTTTCTGAGCCAACAGATGTTGTGGCGCAAAAATGGCCAATGCAGCAATAATCAGAAAAGGGCAAATAAGTTTGTTTAACTTCATAATTTATAATATTATTGTTTATTTTTTAATTGTAAGTATCTATTTAGTCATTAGCTTCACTTTCCTCTGATTTCGGAAAATAATCACTTCGATTTTTGCTCCAACAGCCGATTTAATAGCATCAATCAAATCATGCAGATTATTGGTTTTTAGTGAATTGAACGACAAAATTACATCGTTGGCCTGCAAAAATCTGGATGCAACAGATCCGGCAGTAACTTCCACGACCAATACTCCCCGGGTATCGTCCATTCCGGTTGCAGAACGTTCGCCAAGGGTAGTAAGGTTCTTCACTTTTGCCCCCATAAAGTCAATAATTTCATCGGTATCCACTTTGTCGAAAGTTTGTACTGAAGGTAAAGTCACTTTTTTAGCTAAAGCTTTCAATCGGGGCGAAACAACTCCAAAACTGTCCATGGCAAAATTTTTGAAACCAACTGACAAAGGAGCCGAACCGTCTTTTAAGGTGAAATCACCCTCTTGAGGATTTACAAAAAGGGATTTTCCACACACCGAATTTTTATCGGTTCCCCTATCCCATGCAGCTTTCAGCGAAGCCGAATCAGGGAAAACGTTGTAATCAACTTCCTTGCCCCACACAGTGATATTCACCGGCTTATAACCGGTCGAAACAATATTGTGCCGAAACACATCGTTACAATTCTTAAACCACACATGCGGATGGAAGGTATTGTTTATCATGATGTTGTTTTCAACAACTCGATTTACTCCTTCCCGGAGCTTTATGCCGCCATTCAGGCACAGGTTGTTGCGAATAATATAATTACTTGAGCCATCATCAAGATCTATGTCCCAACCGTGGTCGCAACGCATCCTGTTATTTTGGAGAATAATGGGCTTTACCACATCAGCCAAAGCCAGATCGTAGTTATTTTCAACGATCGAGTCCATCACTTTCTTATCAGGATGCCAGTAACGGTCCCGCCCCCACGAGTTAAACGAGCCGTGATCGCCACTCTCCTTCACGGTATTGAACACGTCGTTGTATTCGATGATATGTCCGCCCCAAGTTCCTTCGCTCACATTGATACCGGCACGCGGCACATCGTAAATGGTATTGTGGCTTACCGTGATACTCTGGCACATGGACAACTCCACTCCTGCAGATTGCTTTTCGACTTTTCCGAGGTTAAACATAAGGTTGTCATACACCTTACATTCTGCAGGATAGTTGTTTATTTTTGGACCGGGAGTACGATCTATCTGTGCTAAAGGCACGAATTGCCAATATTCAAAACTTGGCGAACGCACGGCATTTGGGTCGCCAACGAAGCAAAAAGCACTTGCCCCTATTTCGAAGATCAGACAGCCCGAAACTTCACAATCTCGGTTATAATTATTGAAAAAGACAGCGTTGCCTCCCAAATTATTGAGCGTACAATTTTTTAGGGAACAATTTACCGCGCCATCAAAAAGTACAGCACCACCACGATAAATAGTCCAGTCACTTCGCAATAATGGCTCTTTATTGTCCATAAATGTGCGTAGAGTTTGTGTCAAAGTAAGTCCTTGAATGGCAATATTTTTCACGGGACTTTTCTCAGAACCTTTAAATTCAAATAAATGAGCAATCTGCGGTGTTTCAGATTTCGCTTTTTTTAGATCCATCCCCTTTGGAGGATAGTAGTACAGGATCTTGGCAGTTTTATCGTAAAACCATTCGTTAACAGTATCTAATTCCTCAAAAATATTTTCGACAAAACGGTACTCCTTGTGCATACCCATTTTACGGTTGTTTTGCCAACCACCTTCAAGGTCAACCTCTCCTTTTTCATTTTTTCCTGTAATCACATAATGAATATCGCCCCATTCGCAAGGATGAATGGCGTGAACATATCCACCCTTAGGTGATTTCAAGCCTTCTACCCTCTCTTTGGAAATGGCATCAGCAGCCGTACCTCCGAAAAAATGGGCAGCCGGATTGTAATTCGGATACCGCGCCATTCGTTGCGATTGCCCGTTGACAAACAATTCATCGAAAATGAGGTTTTGTTTCACTTTAGCCTGCCAGATACCGTTTTTATGCGTTTTCCATTTCAAATTCAAAACAGTACCTCCGTTAACGGAAACTTTCTGATTTTCGAAGTTTGTTATTGTCAGTGATTCGTTCTCTTTCCGTGAATCATCGGACGTAAAAACGATAGGTTGGTTCAGATAATATGTGCCTTCCAGCAAATTTACCACAACACTCCCTTTTGTTTTGCGGGCTTCAACCAATGCCCGGCCTATCGAGGCAAAAGGCTTGACTTGTGTACCTTTATTAACATCGTTACCTTTTGGCGAGACATAGATATTTGTCTGAGCCAACAATCCTACAGGACATAAAAAAGCTAAAGCAATTACTGTTTTTTGAATTCTATTCATTTAAACTCACATATTTGAGATTTATCTATTTTTTATCCGTCAAAAACCCTCTTGTCACAAGCCATTTACGGCAGGCTTCCGGCCATGTTGATTCGGTATTTGTCGATTTACCCAAACCGTAACCGTGTCCTCCTGTCTGGTAAAGGTGAAGTTCGCAGGGGATATTGAACTTATGCATCGACAACGCATAGTATATACTGTTTTGCACAGGAACTGCATAATCATTAAAAGAATGAACCATAAAAGCCGGTGGAGTTTCACTGTTCACTTGCAACTCGTTAGAGTAATGTTTCACCAGTTCCGGCGTTGGAGTACCGCCAAGTAGATTTACACGTGAACCCCAATGGGTAATGCTCGAATCCATTGAAATCACAGGATAAATAAGCAACGAAAAATCGGGTCTGGCACTAGTCAAATCGTCAGATTCATACTCCTTCTCGTTAAAATGGGTGGAAAGGGTAGATGCCAGATGTCCGCCGGCTGAAAATCCCATGATTCCAATTTTATGTGGGTCGATTCCCCATTCTTTTGCACGCTGCCGAACAAGACGAATTGCCCTTTGTCCGTCCTGCGTTGGCGCAATGGTTTTATTTTCCATGATAGTATTGTCAGGCAAACGGTATTTCAGCACAAAGGCGGTTATACCCAAGCTATTCAACCATTTGGCTAGTTGCGCACCTTCATGTTCTACAGCAATTCCCCAGTAAGCACCACCCGGACAAATAATTACAGCAGTACCCGTTGTTTTTTCCGCAGGAGCTGGATACATATCGAGACTGGGATTGGTTACGAACCGCATCTTTATCCAGTTATCGGCAGAATCGACAGTCTGCTTGAATTTGTCGTTGCGAATAGCCCCGGGTATTTTTCCGTTCCAAAGGTTAATTAACTTGCTTTGACCAAATAGACTTCCACTGATTGTAATAAGGCAAATTATTGCCAACAATGTTTGTTTGAATCTAAAAATACTCATTTTGCAATTTCTTTTATATGAATTTCAAATCGGTTGAATTATCTAAGAGGTTACTTCAGTAATGCCTGAATTTGTTTTTCAATTTCATCCTGTTTTTGTCGTGCCTCGGACATTGGAATACCCGTTTTCATCCAAGGCCTTTTATGACCGGTATAGGTAAGCCATGCATCTTTCATGATTTCCTGACGTTGCTCTACAAGTTTTAAAACCGCTTCTCCGTTCGGATATCCCGACAGAGCTGATTTCATATCCTTGACATTTTCAAGCTCTGTCGCTCCCAAAAACAAAAGTATTTGCTTTGCCATAATGAAATGTCCGGTTTCATTCGGATGAATTCCATCTTCGGCATATCTGAAAGTATAATCTATCTGACGTTGGTCTTCCATGTATTTCCGCATCGGCCAATGAAGATCAATCACATCCCAGTCGGAAGTGTATCTGCGACTAATCAACCAATCGGCATATATGTCGAGCACATTGGAATATGCTTTTCCCTTACGTTCATCGTACACGGCGTCCGTAATATGTACTATGGGTATCCCTGCTCCCGTTACCTGTTGGTGCAACCAGTCGATCCCTTCTTTATATTTCTGAAAACGATCCTCATCGAAAGGCATAAAAATGCCATCATTCATACCGTAACAGGCAAATACAAGATCAGGCTTTATTTTAGCCAGCACTCTTTCCAATCGTTCATGCAAATCAGGACGAGCAAATACCCCCCCGGCATGACCGGGCTCCGACAATCCTGATACTGTTTCACTTGGTAAACCAACATTAATATATTCAACATGTCGGGCAGGATAACGAAGCGTCATATAAGACTCTATGTATGAAACATATTGCCCCATATAAGTGATACTATTACCCAAGAAAACTATCTTTTTGACACTATCTGGTATTACATAAGACTGCGAAAAACTTTGAGCCTGAAACCAGAGTACAGCGATAAAAACACATGCTAGACGTCTCATATATTTTATTTTTGTTTAAAGTATTCATTCATAATATACCATGCTTTCTTCTTTTCTCCTTTATCGGATAGTAGCCCTTTCCGGTTATACCCTTTCTGGTACACAGGCTGCATTCGCCCTAAAGATTTATAATCGAATAAAATCCATGGACAAACTCCGCATAAATTTGGGATTGTGCCAAACATTTCTATTTGATTCTTATAAATCTGCTCCTGATATTCTTCTGACCAGGAAGCAGCTTCGTCGGTTGGTACATTTTTATTTCCATACAATGCCTCCCCTCCGAATTCAGAGATAAATATAGGTTTATCAGGGAATGCAACTTTCCATTTTGTTTCTGATGGCTTGCCCTGCCACGGATCGTACCAGCCAATGTACTCGTTGATACAAATCAGGTCGGAATATTTGTAGAGCGTATCCCAAACATTAAACACATTATTCACGTAGGATTGGGTATTCGTTACATGATTGATTAACCGGGTTGAATCCATTGTCCTGCATTTTTGGGTTAGCCCAATGAGGGCATTATTCCTGTTTGGAGTACCGGAATAAGTTTCATTCGAAAGACTCCAGACAATTACAGCGGCGCGGTTTTTATCCCTGCGAATCATTTCTTTGAGCATGGTTTCCATTTTTTGGGGAACCAAGCTGTCTGAGAATTGAATGTGTTGATAAATCGGAATCTCGCTCCAAACCATCAAACCCATTTTTTCAGCTTCCTTAATCGTATTTTCATTGTGCGGATAGTGTGCCAATCGGACAAGATTACATCCCAATTCCTTGGCGGAATTCAACAATAGTCTGGCATCCTCCGCTGAATAGGCTCTGGCTTTTTTCATTGGGTTTTCTTCGTGAATATTGACTGCTTTCAGAAAAATAGGTTTCTTATTCAATAATACTTTATTCCCCTGTACTTCAATGCATCTGAATCCTATCGAATCTGTTACAGAATCTGTTTCACTTTCAATCGTTACTTTGTAAAGTTTAGGGCTGTCAGGTGACCATAGTTTGAAAGGAGCAGAAAATTCAACCTTAGCAATACCCTTGTCGTTCGTCCGGGTTTTATAAACAATGTGTAGCTCGGGTATTTTTACCTTAATGTTTTGTTCGGCATGTCCTCCCTCCAATTGAATCCAGCCAAGAACATTATTCAGGCTGCCTTTTTTTAATTGAATGGAATAGTCATCAATGTAAGTATCGGCTGTTTCAATAATACTTACATCACGTGTGATGCCACCATAATTCAACCAGTCGTAGCCTCGCCCGGGAATACCATTCTCCAAGCGACGGTTATCTACTTTTACGATTAATGAATTATTGCCTTCTTTAACTTTACCTGTAATTTCAAACTGAAAAGGGGTAAAACCTCCTTCGTGGCTTCCTAGTTTTTCACCGTTCAAATACACGTCTGCTATATAATTAACTGCACCAAAATACAGAAAAAGTCGCGTATCTTTCTTTGGGGAAACATTGAACAGTTTTCTGTACCAAACAGAGCCTTCATAAAAAGAGAGTTCGCACATCTGCGAATTGAAGTCGCCCGGCACATTCAATTCCGGTGCTCCGTCAAATGAATATTCAAAAAAATCAGTCTTTTTCTGCGGTTTTGGTTCTATCCAAAATTTTTTCCAACCGCCAATATCTCCCGGGTCAACCAGTACGTTCCATTTCCCGTTCAGGCTTGTCAGGTTACGGGATTGTACGTTGACCATGGCTGTTTGACCCGATAAAAGTTCACACCAAAGAAAAATAAACAGAGTACCCAATATCCTTTCTCTTGAAAGAAGTTTTATGCATTTTTTATTCATTTCACTTTTTTGTCAATTTGAGTAATTCTATTTCAAAAAGAGTCAGTTATTCCCCAACTCTATATTTGGGGAATAACTGACTTTATTAATTATTTTGTAATTACATCCACTTCGGCATACCCAGCAACATCATCGCCAAAGGTATTTTTCAAAGCACGCAACTTAATGTAACGAGCCATTGTCGGTGCAAAAGTTTTGATTTGCATCAAAGGATTGTTTTTGATGTTTGAAAATTCTCCTTCGCTCACTAATTTCCATTCTATGTTATCAGCTGAAATATAGAACTGGTAGTGAGTGATGATTCCGGAACTCCATTTGTTCTGATCCGGAAGGTATTTGAAGCCGGAGACATTGTATTCATTTCCTAAATCAATAACCAGATCAATTGGCAATTTTTTGTCTCTCTGGTGCCATACGCTGGCTGGATCTCCGTCGATGATTGCAGCAGCATTATTATCGCTGATTCCTTCCAACTTCCAGTATTTCTTAGAAATATCGAATTTTTCAGAACCTACGGGACTACTTTTCCCTGAAGTAGGATCGTAAGAAATTGCCTTCACCTCCACTTTACCATCGGCTACAAATGAACCTGTATATTTTTTCGAGTTTGATGTGGGTTCGCTACCGTCTAAAGTATAATAAAAGATGGGACCGATATCATTTGTATTAATAGTCACTTCACCTGATTGGTTTCGGGCAATGACTGGTGCATTCAGGAATAACGGAGCATCATAAATCCCAATATTGGATATGACAGGACTACATTTTGAGTCAGTAATGCTGAAACGCACTTGAGTTGCCTTCACTGAAGGGAAACGAAGGATTCGTTTGTAACCGATCGTAGTCGCTTTCGCTATTTCTTTCCAGTTTCCATCCACAAAGGCTTCTACTGTGAAGGCTTTCACACGTTGTCCCAAACGAATATATTCCTGTACTAGGAAACGATTGAACTGGGTTGGTTTGACTAAATCAATGGTCAAGGAAGCTGTTTTCATATTATCATCTGTGGTCCAATAGGTATTTTTCTTTCCATCTACCGCCATTGCAGCGCCAAACTTTTTTGAGTTACTACGCACATTCGAAGCTATTGCTTTTTTGTTATCGGCAAGGTTTACTGCAAATGATTCTTTTACGGCTTTGCCAAATTCAATCGCATTCTTTTCGTCGGTTGGGTGAATCAAACCGTTTGGCATGATTGGGAAATTAAGTAAAAGAGTTCCGTTGCGTCCGATAGAGTTATAATAAAGATCCATCAATTGGGGAACTGTTTTCACTTTGTTATCTTCGTTCGGATGGTAGAACCACTCCGGACGGATAGAAGTATTTACTTCGGCAGCCACCCATTTGTTTCCGTTTTCCAAACCATAATGTAACATATTCCAGCTTACATCACCTGTAGAATCCAACAGACTCCAGTTTGTTTCTCCAACATTACCTTCTTCAGTTCCAACCCAACGCAGGTCGCCACGCTCACCGCCATCATTCCATATCACGCATTTGGGCTGTAACTTGTGAATCAGGGCATAGGTGTTTTTCCAATCGTAATAGGTTGTATGGTCAATGGTACGCGTTTCGTTTGCTCCACCGTAATATCCATTACCTCCATTGGCTCCATCGAACCACACTTCGAAGATTGGACCATAGTTAGTAAGAAGCTCTTTCAACTGGTTTCTGAAATAGGTAATATACTCAGGTTTTCCGTAATCGACACTATTTCTGTCCCATGGTGACAAATAGATGCCCAATTTCAAACCGTATTCTTTACAAGCATCGGCCATTTCGCGAACCATATCGCCTTTGCCATTTTTCCATGGAGCATTTTTCACTGAATACTCCGTGTATTTAGAAGGCAAAAGGCAAAAACCGCTGTGGTGTTTTGCAGTGATGATAATTCCTTTCATACCTGCTTCTTTGCAAATACGTGCCCACTGGCGGCAATCCGATTTTTCTGGATTAAACAGTTTAACATCTTCATTTCCAAATCCCCACGACTGGTCGGTGTACGTGTTGAGTGAAAAGTGTACAAAAGCGTAACTTTCCATTTCCTGCCATCTCATTTGGTTTTCGGATGGTGTCGGGCCACATGGGGCGGGAGCTTTTACCTGAGCAATGCCGATACCTGTTGATAAAAACGCAAGAATGACTGCGTATAAAAGAATTCTTTTCATTTTGATATATTGATTAATATTAAAACTATTTTTCAAAACTAATTATGATTGCAAAGCCACCACCATTAGCCATATTTACTATTAGCTTATCGGCACTTGTAACTTTAACTATTTCGCGTTTATAGTCTGTAGCATCTTTCTCCGCATTAATTCCATCTTTAAAAATTTCGGCGGAGTAGGTACCTTTGTCCAGGAAAGACAGGTCTATCGTCATTTCTCTTGCCGACCAGTTAGTTAAACCACCGACAAACCATTTATCACCCTTCCGTCTGGCTATAGCAACGTATTCTCCTACTTTTCCGTCGAGAGCAATTGTTTCATCAAAAGTAGTAGGAATCTGAGAAATAAAAGTGGTGCTTTCCTGCTCTTTCATATACGCTGTAGGACTATCAGCCATCATTTGCAGAGGCGCTTCAAAAACAACATACATGCCTAATTGATGACATCTTGTTCCCTGACTCATCGGCATGGAATTACTTGGACGAAAATCTGCTTTTGTTGCATTACGCATTGTCCCCGGTGTATAATCCATAGGACCGGCCAGCATTCTGATGAAGGGAATACTGGTCTCATAACGTGGCATATCATCATTTGGTGTCCATTTGGCATTTTCCAACCCTTTAACCCCTTCGAAATTGACAATATTCGGGTAAGTTCGCTGAATACCAGTGGGCTTGTACATACCGTGGTAATCAATAATAAGGTTATAAGACACTGCCTTTTTAGCAATGTTATAGATTGATTTTACCATTTTTTGGTCATCACGATCAATGAAATCGATTTTAAAGCCCTTCACTCCCATTTTTGAATAGTGAGAGAAAGCATCATCTAAAACCTGATTTATGGCATGCCATGAGGCCCAGAGAATAATACCGACATTTTTCTGTTTTCCATAGCTGACGAGTTCTTGAATGTTCATACTCGGTGAAATTTTCAGTATATCAGTATCTTCGCTCCAACCTTCATCAAGCACTACATACTCAATGTGGTTTTTAGACGCAAAATCAATGTAATATTTATAGGTTTCCGTATTAATTCCTGCCTTAAAATCAACCTTCGAAATATTCCAGTCATTCCACCAATCCCAGGCAACTTTGCCCGGTTTTATCCAGCTTAAGTCAGCAATTTGTGAAGGCGCAGAAAGCTTTTGAACCATATCATTATTCAACAGGTCTTTATCGCTTTCACTTATTATTATTGCTCTCCAAGGGAAATTACGGGTACCGCTTGTTTTAGCGATATAAGATTCCCTTTTCGACACCATAAAGTTCATTTTATTATAGCCGCCCATACGTTCTTCCGTCGGATAATGGGCAAATGCTCCCTTCAAACCTTGCTGCGTTTGATTATTCCGTGTTAAGAACATTCCGGGATAATCTTCTAACTCGGCTTCTATGATAGCAGCCTTTTTTCCATTTCCCAAATCGATAAGAAGCGGAGAAATAGCCAGTGAATCTTTTACAAATTTAGAAAGCGGGATTTCATCATACATGGATTCGAAAGCAGATGAATACATATCCTTTTCCCTTAGATCCCGCACATAAGGAATAAAGGCTTTATAATCTTTACCGAAATTAAAATCAGCTTCCTCAGATTCAATAACGATTTGTCCCTTCTTACTCGTAAAAAAGCGATAGGCAACACCATCATTATAGGCTCTTAAAATCAAACCGAAATCACCCTTGAAGGTTACTACAACCTGATTATACTCGTCAGTCACCGTTTCCTTTTTATAAAAGGGTGTGGCAAAAGAGGTGTTGACTTTTGAGTTTTTAGCACTAATAACTTTTACATTATTTCCTAAAACGACCCCGTCACCGAGTGTTAATGAAATAGAAGAAGGAGCAATAACTTCTGTATTTTCATGTTTCACAGACCATGATATTTTCGCTCCACTTTCCAAAGCCATGTCAATCTTCCCGTTGGGAGACTTTACATGGATTACCTGAGCAATGCCCATACTTGTTGAAAAAAACGTAAGAATAATTACGTATAAAAAAATTCTATTCATTTGATATATTGATTATTATATTTATAATTTAACCGTTTTGATACTTATTGCAGTTTCTGCCAAAATGGGCGAGGTGACAGTTAGTTTTATATCGCCGACATGATGTGTACTCTTTATCACAACCAATGCCTTACCTTTCCATGCTTTACGCGTATTGCCCACATATTGGTCGCAATCTTTGATGTTTGCATTATCTACTCCAGCAATTACACCGGGTCCATCAATTTTGAAATGCAAACGATTGGTGGCATTCGGTTGGATTATTCCATCCTTGTCGGTTATTTCAACAGTTATGTATGATAAGTCCTGTCCATTAGCGAGTATCTCTTTTCGGTCGGCTGTTAGTTTTATTTTCGCAGCATCGCCGGCAGTTTGCAGCATGGTTGATTCCATTTCCTTATCATTTTCCACACCAACCGCTTTAAGCTGCCCGGTTGAATAAGGCAATGTAAAAGTCGCTTTAAACTGCTGATCGCGGACAGTTTCCTTTTCACCTATAAGTTTATTATTCAAATAAAGCCTTACTTTTGGATATTTGGAATAAACTTCCACATCGATATTCCTGCCTTCAAAACCCGGCCATGTCCAGCTTTCCCACGTTGGCCATACCGACCACCAGGTTTCTTTAATTTCTAAAGGAGAAGGCTCAGGTTCACGAACTGCCATGTAGAGTTTTTCGTTGTCATTGTACAACATGCTCCGGTAATGTGAAATGGGCTTTCTCCATCCAATCAAATCAATATCACCGCAATAAGCTGCATGAATCGGAAACATATCGTTATCCCAGTTTTCGCCGGGTGTTTCGCCAGAATAATAAGTCCGACCAATACCTGCTTCGCCGAGATAATCTATTGCCGTCCAAACAAAATCACCGATAACGCAATTGTTTTCCTGCACCAATTTCCAATTATTAAAAGCATCTTTAGGATAGGATTCTGTTTGTACTATGATACGCGAAGGTACTCTTTTATGATCATCCGGCGCAGTATGCAGGTTGTAATTATATCCCGCAACATCATGTACCGCCATAAGCGTATCGAATTTTGACCAATCCTTACCATTATTCACAATGGCTGATGTAATTGGGCGGTCAGCATCTATTTTTTTTATCGCATTTACAAGCATTTGGGCGGTTTCGATAGCCGAATGATCGCCTCTCTCCGGTATTTCGTTACCAATGCTCCACATGAAAACGGAAGGATGATTGCGGTCGCGCAATAACATTGCGTCCAAATCGCGTTGCCACCATTGGCTGAAATACTTAGAATAATCGTTATTATTTTTGCCGATTTTCCAGCAATCGAAAGATTCGTCCATTACCAGCAAGCCTAATTTATCGCAAGCATCAAGAAATGCTTCGGAAGGTGGATTGTGCGAAGTCCTGACAGCATTGAATCCACCAGCTTTGAGCAATTCAATCTTGCGTTCCTCGGCACGGTCGAAAGCAGCAGAGCCTAAGCAACCATTTTCGTGATGCACGCAACCGCCGTTTATTTTTACTGTTTTCCCATTGAGTTGAAAACCATTTTCGGCAGTATATTTTATGGAACGGATACCAAAGTTGGTTTTAGTATCGTCAAGTACTTTTTTGTCTTTCAACACCTGTACCTGAGCCTGATATAAGTTGGGAGTTTCGGGTGTCCAAAGCATAGGATTTGACACCTGTATGGTTTGAGTAATTTCCTTTTCACTGTTGGCAGGAATCTCAATTTGCACCTGACCATTTCCCACATTTTTTGAACTCTTATTCCAAAGCATGGTTTTGACAACAACGCTTTGGGCTGATGATGATTCGTTTTTAGCCATCGCATTCACCTGTACTGTGGCTTTTTTGGCAGACATTAGTGGAGTCGTGATGGCTGCACCCCATTGCACTACATGTACCGGATTGGTTACCATCATCCAAACATGGCGATAGATACCTGAGCCACTGTACCAACGACTGTTTACCTGTTGCGAATTGTCGACCCGCACAGCAATTACGTTTTGTTTTCCGAAATTCAGATAAGGTGTAAGGTCGTAACTGAACGATGTGTAACCATACGGATGAATACCTAGTGATTTTCCGTTGATAAAGACTTCGGAATTCATATAAACACCCTCAAAATAAATAGCTATTTTCTCAGTTTTCCACGCATCGGGTGCCTGAAAGGTTTTCCGATACCAGCCTATCCCTGTAGGGAAATATCCTCCTGCACCTTTTGTCGGATTTTTAGGATTTACTTTTCCTTCAATGCTCCAATCGTGAGGCAAATCGAGTTTACGCCAGCTATCATCTTTGAAATCGTTAGCTTTTGCATCAGAAGTATCACCTAAATAGAATTTCCAGTCATAGTCAAATAACTGTTTTCTTTCAATGCCATTTTGCGCATAGGCTGAAAATGAGCTTGCAACTAGTATGAAAACGAATACTATTTGTTTTGCAAAATAAAATTTCTTGTGTGATTTTAAGCTGTTCATTTTGTTACATTTATATTTCTAAGCAATTTTCAAACAAAATCCTTCGGTTTTTATTCCACCTTAAACACGATTGACGTTGCAAAAGGCATTTTCGCCGGACAAGTAATAGCAAGTCCATCGGCTTCCAATTTCCATTGCAATTTGCCATTATATCCAAGCAATTTCACGTCTTTAATCGGCTTGTTGAATTTCTTCGCATCTGTACCCAGCGATTTGATTTTCAATTGAGTTCCCGGAGCAGGTACGTTCATACAAAATGCGTAGAACGCGCCATTCTTACCAACCGTAAAACGAATATCCTGAGCATTGAACTTGAATTCTGCATGTCTGCGACTCAACGCACCACCTGGAAGCATTTTCAACTTGCCGTTGACTTGTTCGCCTTCACTTGGAATAATCCATGCATGGCTTCCGTAAACAGCTTCTCCGTTACACTTCATCCAAACACCAACTTCTTTCAACATTTTCATACTGCCTTCGTCTAACGAGCCATCAGGCAAAATGGAAATACATATAGCTGCATTACCATCACGAGCAATAGCTTCGATAATGTAGCGAATCATCATTCCCGAATCGTAGGTAAAGCCCGGTGCATAAAACCAGTCACCAACTGCAATTTCTGCAATCCATGGCTGATTGGTTTTGATGTCAGCCGGAACGCCAAATTCCTCGGTGTTTACTGTGCCATTGGTTTTTTCCCGGAATTTCACAATGCTGAAAGTACTCACCTCACCACGTTTTTTGAGCGTACGGTTATAATAATCGGCAATAACCGTTTGCATGGCATCGGCTTTTAGACCTGTTCCGGTTCCATCACCAGTAAAAGGACCTTGTACCGTACCATCGGTATAAATGAAATCAGGGTCGTAATGTTGTACCTCATCCATCATCCGTAACGCCCACTTTGTTGCATACCACTTTGCATAATCTAGGTGATTGGTGAATATGCCTGCCGGTGGAGGCGACCATGGTGAGTAAGCAGTTGCAGTTACACCCTTGTATTCGCGCAAATTAATGCCGTAAAGCAAACGTGGATCATATCCTTCCCACCATTTACCTTTGCCATCGGCAAGAGTCAGGTTTCCATCATAAGGCACACCCTTTTTGTCGCCATTTCTATCACTACCAAAAGCCGTTTGCCACCACCACCAGGTATATTCGTGATGAAATGTTACTCCATAATGCATTCCATTGGCACGACAAGCTTTCGCCCACTCTCCGATTATATCGCGCTTTGGACCTATATTTACGGAATTCCAAGGTTGATACTTTGAGTTCCACATGTCGTAATTATCGTGATGCACCCCTTGAATCATCAAAAAACGGGCACCGGCAGCTTGGTAAATTTTTGTAAGCGCAGCCGGGTCAAGCTTTGATGGATTCCAATCGCGAAGCACTTCCTTATACCCTGATTCGGATGGGTGACCGTATTTCTTGAGGTGATTTTTATAGGCAGTAGTACCTTCTACGTAAAGTTTTCGGGCATACCAGTCGCCGCTTTCACCTGCCGCTTGTGGCCCAAAGTGAACCCAAATACCAAACTTAGCCTCGCGAAGCCATGCTGGTGCACCCGGATAATTTTTTTCTATGGATTCCCAAGTTGGTTCGAATGGTCCGGATGCAATAGGAATATTCAACTTCATTTCGGGAAACGATTTCCAGTCACCCATTGTAACACTGTCTTGTGGTAATATTGCAGGCACCGAAGGAAACGGTGGCAATAAATACGGTTCAGCACTTGATTTTGTCTGCAATTTTTTAGTTTGGGCATTTAAGCCAAATATTGCAATTGAAATAACAAAGATAATTTCTAAAATTCTTTTCATTGGTTTATAATCTTACTTGATCGAAACGATTTTGAAGTTTTTAGTCTGCGTATTATTGCTTAGCTTTAAAATATAAATTCCTTTCTGTAAACATGGGTTGAAACTGATACTTTTTGCAGGGTCAACATTTTTTGAATATACACTTTTCCCCGTACAATCAACAATTTCTATCTTGTTAAACTGGAATGCACCACTTTCAATATTCAATACACCATTTGTGGGATTTGGGAAAACAGACAGGCCACTTTCATTTATATCTTTAATTCCTGATAAAGTTTTTTTTTCAAACATGAACCAATTAAAGTTAAACCCTCCTGTAGTTACAAGTAATCTCAAAATGTGTTTCCCTGCTTTTAAAGGTATATCCTTCGAAAATGATTTATACGTTTGCCATGCTCCTGTTCCAGTGAAAGAAACTGTGCTTATTTTCACACCATCGATTAATACTGAAACAGCCCCACCTGTACCAGGAGAAGCGCAACGAAAAGTAGCGTTATAAACAGTATCTGATGCAACATTAATGGAATATTCCAGCCAATCGTTGGTATCAATGTATCCTATATCTAAACCGCCACCGGTGTCTCCGGTATTTTCAGTTACAATACCATTTTGGTCTAAAAATAATTCTGCTTCAATTTTGCCGGGTACTTTATACACTGTATTGTTACAAATTCTTATAGCTGGAACGCCCATTCCGGTTGGAACAATGTCATTATTTAAAATGCATATTTTATCAAGTTTAGCCCCTTCTTCGCCATTGGCAATCGCAAAAGTATGGTTGCCAGCTTTCAGATTATAACTTTTCAACTTTAGCCATTTCCACACACTTGTAGTTAAATTATCAACGTACTCAAACGGTCCATTGTCCATTTTTACCCAGTATGAATCCTTATTAGTTGTTGGACAATTCAATCGAGCGTACACAAAAAAAGTTGTGTCAGATTTTGCTGTAAAATCGAAATAAATAACATTTGCGCTATCTGTAGGTGCTTCGGTAGTATTATTTAATCCAGACTTAATTGTTAGATAGTTATTATTTGATGCACTCACATCGTGAATTTCATTCCAATTGCTGCCAACAGTTGAACATTCAGCTTCAAAATTATAAGCCTCCGGTTCAAGGACTTTTGCTTTACTACCCAATAAAGGAAGCATTGCTGCTGCGTATCTCATTCCAAGTGTTCTATATCCTGCTGAGCTAAAATGGGCCCAATCCCCGTCCAATCCGGCTGCAGAAATGACATGTGCTGTAGGAACAGTATTAGGAAGTTGTCTGATAATGGGATTCATAGCTGAATAAACACCGGTATACACAACTTCTCCGGATAAAAGTGGGACTGAATCAGCCTTTAACGAAAGATCAGTTAACAAATCATTGTAAACTTTTTTTACATACGATGGCCAATTTGTATCACCTGTATTTGCTTCGCCCTGATGTAAAAGGATGCCTTTAATAACGCCATCTTTTTGTGCCAATTTAGCCAGATCGATAAGATGTTTACGTGGATTCCAGTCGTACATTCTTACTTTGGATAAATACCATTCATCAAGAAAAGTTGAATCATAATTCTGATAAAGATATTTATCAAATAGCCTGATGTCACAGCCGCCAACAGCAACATTAATTACACCAACCGTAATACTGTCAGGAAGTTTAGCAACCATGGTTCTTCCAAAATAGTCGGTAGGTGATAAGCCCGTGGCGCATTGACATAACGGAGGGACAGCTGTATACCACGTACCCGACTTTCTGCCAGTATCTGAACAATCCAGCGATTGAAGAACCTTAAAACGACTATCTACAGTTCTGTCTTGTGTTTCAATTGCTCCCTGACCTTCCATATTCGATTGTCCAAAGCAAAGGAATATGTAAAAATTCGGATTTGCTGAAAATGTATTTGTGGTTAATAGGAATAATCCTATTAACCAGAATATTCTTGCATGATTTTTTTGTATTTTCATAATGTAATGATTAAATTATTATTGATTATTTGAATTTGCTTTATGATTCATTTTTGAATAAGCTACTGCTTCCCAATATATTCCATAATAAAACCAAAGTGATATGGCTTATTCCCGGGATTGGTATATTTTTCCATTGTTTTAGAGCCCCAGGTATCATCGCCACCAACCCCGTGAATATTCAAATCAATATTCAGGTTAATAAAATCACGCTTTGGAAGCTGGTAGTCGTGCCGTGTGTTTTCCAAATCATCCTCTGTATAAGGCCATGCTCGAAAATTTAGTGGCTGCAAACCAGTTATTTTAAGAGTATTATCATTTGGGGTGCTTAAAGAAAACCAACGGACATCGCAGCGATTTGCATTATCTTGTGGCGCTGGATAATTGGTAATAAAATTCTTTAATGAGGAATTGTATAAGCCAATCAAAGAAGCTGTTTTGCGGTCGGAGTAATTTTCATAAGGGCCACGGCCATACCAGTCGATGGTACTATAAGTTTCCGGAATACGAACCCTCATGCCAAATTTGGGGATCAGAGGAATGGTATCGCACAGAGGTGTATATGTCGCTTCGACTTGTAATTCTCCCTTACCGTTTAATTGGTAATCCAGCGTATAGTTTGCACCAATGGTTGGTAAACTCATATCAAACTTAACGGATACGATATTGTCTTGTCTGGATATAGCAACGTTCTTAACCACCCTGTTTTCTGCTGCTTTCTTCCATTTGCCCAATTCTTCCGTATACCCACTATGCTTTTGATTGTCGTTCGGCGTTTTCCAGAAATAGGGTTCGAGCTTGCCTTTCAGCAATTCTTGCTGGTTAACTTCCCAACTGACCAATGAACCATTTTTCCGATCGAGGATAAAGGTCATTTTTTCCGTTTTTAGTTCAATTTGTGCAGATGATTCTGTTACAATTACCTGTTTCTCGACTGGCAATACTTTTGTCCACGCATATGGTTTAACAACAAACTGCTCACGGGCAATACAAAAGCCCTCTTCTGCCCATAAGGTTGCAGTTTTGAGTCTAGCATAAATATTCAGACATATTTCGGCGGAAGTCGTATCAACCGCTTGTGGCGAAGGAAGTACTATGCTTGAAGTTGTCCCCGGCAAAATGGTATCGCAACAGAACTTGCCCTTTTGTATCGACTTGCCGTTAGACGTATATTCGTATTCAAAATCGAAGTTGCAAAGCGTCTGGAAATCAAAATGATTTGTAACTCCTATTGTTATGTCCTTATTATTTAATAGTTTAAACACAATAGGTTGATAAACCTTCTGAACCTCATAATAGTGAGGATATGGCTTTCTGTCGGAGGAAACCAACCCTTTGATGCAGAAATTCCCATTGTTTGGTTGATCACCAAAATCGCCACCGTAAGCCCAAAATTCATTGTCCTTCAGTTGATAATCATCAGGATGTTCAGTGAGTTTCAGCTGTGAACCATCCTTTTTCTTTGCCAAACCCTGATCTACCCATTCCCAAATAGCTGCTCCAGTAAGGCTTGAATCCGCATAAATTACATCCCAGTATTCCTGAAGATTTCCACCCGAATTACCCATCACATGAAGATACTCACGCATAAAGACCGGTTTGTCTTTTATGGTTTCCCCTAACTTTTTCAAATCGGCTGGATGCAGGTAACCATCATCGTAAATAGCTGAAATACTACGCTCTGTATCAGAATAGACCAATCGACTTGGATCAAGTTTCTTCACGGTATCATCCATTGCTATTAGGTTTTGTCCGCTACCACCTTCATTTCCCATCGACCAGAAAATAACACAGGCGTGGTTCTTATCACGCTGTACCAATGAAACAGCCCTTTCCACGTGCGATTTTTTCCATACAGGGTTATCGCCAATCTCCTTATTTCCAATGCCAAAACCATGCGACTCCTGATTTGCTTCGTCCATTACATAAAAACCATATTGGTCACAAAGTTCATAAAACAAGGGATCATCAGGATAATGGCAGGTACGTATCATGTTGATATTGGCCTGCTTCATCAATTCTAGATCGCGGATCATCGTATTCCGACTCACATGTTTACCTGTACGCGGATGTTGCTCGTGGCGGTTCACTCCTTTGAGTTTTACGGCTTTGCCATTGATGTAAAATACATCGCCCCGAACTTCGATTTTACGAACTCCAAAATAACATTCAGCCTTATCAACAATCTCATTCTTACTGTCTTTGAGTTTTAAGGTAAGATGATATAAATCCGGTGTTTCGGCAGACCAAAGTCTGGGCTGTTTTATCAATGATTTCAATTCGAGCGATGCTTGTTTTGATTTTTGAACCACAGGAACTTTCCCTGTAAATGAGAAATCGATCCTATCGCCTTGTGCAGAAAATCCTGAAACTTCAGCATCCACGTGCAATCCGTGAGTATTTTGGGTTGAGCGGTTATCGATATTCAGGTCTATAGAAAGATTAGCGTTGTCAAACGAATTATCCGGCACAGCTTTCACAAAAAAGTCGCTGATATAGGTTTTGGGACGGGCTATAAGATCCACATCTCTGAATATTCCACTTAAACGCCACATATCCTGATCTTCGAGATAGCTTCCGTCGCACCATTTATACACTTCAACAGCCAGTTTATTTTCACCTTTACGGATGAAATTTGTTATATCGAACTCGGCAGGTGACATGGAGTTCTCGCTATAGCCGACTTTTTTGCCATTTACCCAAACATACATGGCAGATTGCACTCCACCGAAGTTTATGAATACTTGTTTATTGTTCCAGTTTTCAGGAATACTAAAGCTTGTAATATAACTACCCACCGGATCTCGCTGAAGAAAGCTTGTATAAGATTTTTCCGGTTCACTTGTAACTTTTGGAGGATCGCGCTTGAACGGATAGGTAAAATTGGTATAAATCGGTGTTCCAAATCCCTGAAGTTCCCAATTTCCCGGAACCAGAATGTCGTCACAATTTTCTGTAGAATAATTCTCCTTATAAAAATCCATTGGCCGTGATTGGGGATCGGGTGACCATTTGAACTTCCAGATACCGTTAAGCGATTGAACCGTGAGGTTGCTTGCCTTTTCGGATGCCAGAAAACCATACGCGTGTGGTTTTTCTTTATTAATACCATTAACATCGGGGTTTTCCCAATCGGGAAGACTTTGGGCATAAAGAAAATTCATTGAGGAAAATAGGATTCCCAATAGGAGTTTTATTACCACATTAGTTGACTTAGACATACTTAATTTATAATATCAATCTTATTTATACCTTCTTTTAGTTGCCTCTGAACGCCATTCCAAATGAAAACCCCGCCTAAATGAGTTGATAAAATAATTTCACCACTAACACGATTTTCCTTGTCTTTTTGCAACTTAACATGAATTGTACCAAGCTTATGGGGCATGATTGCATCAATATTTTTCAAATTCCCGAAATAAGGTTCTATCCTTACGGATTTAAAGCCTGGAGTATTTGGTTTAATGCCACTTACCAAAGATAAAAAGTAATAAACCGGCGAGGCACTCCATCCATGACAATCAGAACGTGTAGGATCGGGAGTCTCGGCAAAAGTAGACAAACCGGTATCCACCATTTTTCTCCATGGAGTTAATGCTGCTGTAAATTGGTCGGCCTGCCCGGCTTTCAGTAGTGCTTCGAACAAGTAAAATTTGAAATATAAGGTGCATTGTGCCAAATCTTTGTCGTTAAGAATGGCACTAACTATTTTAGCTTTATCTGTTGTTTTCGGAAATGTATTAGTTAAAATGGCCAAAATATTAGCATGTTGACTAAAAGTATTCTTTTCAGGAGAATCGGCAATCAATCCTTTAACCGGATTGAAACATTTTTCAAAAACAGCTTTTTTAATTTTATCCGCCAAACTCCTATATTCAACAGCCATATCATGCATGTTGTATCCATCGAAAACATCTGCCGCTTTTTCCAATGTGTAAACATATTGCAAGCTGAGTATAGACGAATTACCGGTATGGGCAGCAGGCGGATTACCATTATCCCATCCTTTTGCATTAACCCAATCTACAAAATCCCACCATTCAACAGGGCCTAACATACCACTTGAGTCAATGCGGTCTCTAAACCAGTTGAGTGTTTCCTGCATACCGGGAATCATCGATTTTACAAAAGTAGAATCATCATTTAGCATCCAATAATCATAGACCATTGTAACCCAAACCAGCGAAAAGGTTGGAATAATTTGGACTTGGTTACTTGGGAACCGGCTTTGTGTTATCCCCATTGGCAATTGCGACTCGTGCAAAACAGATATTGCATTTTTTGTCAAGCGGGAATCTCCAGAAACATAGGTCGAAACTAATGCCTGAATCCGGGCATCTCCAATGTATTGAAGTTGCTCGTAGTATGGGCAATCAAAGAAAGTTTCGTTCGCACATAAGCGTTGGGTTCGCCAACCAACATTCCAGATATCCTTTAGCTGAGAATTATCACAACTAAACGATGCCTTTTCTGCTAAAGGATATGCTGAAAAAATGCTATAGAAATCATTCAAAACAAGCGGTTCATCTTTTGTTTCAATTTCCATTTCAATATATCTGAAAGTCCACCACCACAATGTTTGGAATATCCGATTGTTTGCACCGTCGCAAATGATAACATCAGAGTTACCAATTATATGCTTATTTTCAATGTCGTTCCGGTTTCCCTTATTTCCAATACTATCAAACAAGCTTTCTGCATAAGTAAGTTTTATTTTGCTATCTCTTCCTTTCGAGAAATTTAGTACAGGGTATGCTGTTGTTAATACATTTTGGTCAATAAGTAATTTTACTTTCGAATTTGCTGAAATAGTGATTGGTGTTTTGCCCATCAGAAACCCTGCCGGAATGTTGGTAATATCAGAACGGCGAATTTTAAAAAATCGCTGTTCTTTTTCTTCCATTAAAGGTATCTCTCTTTGTGAAAGTAAATGGATTGAAGGGCCTCCCCATTCTCCCACACAACCAACAGGATTCCCTGTTTCCACCACCTGAGCTTGTTTCCACCCAGCTGCATTAAAATCATTATCCATCCAGGCCCAGGGGTACTTTTCACAATTGAACTCCTCGCCTGGTCCGGCTGCATAATATTGATTTATGTTTTCCGAAAGAGGCTTGTACGCCGCATTTTTAAAAACGAGCCAACTATTATCTGAGTTAATGATATTCTCTTCCTTCGTATTTCCCTGAATTATAAACCCTGTTTGCCCAGACATTTGGGATAAAGGACGCTGCCATCCGAAATTCCAGACTATGGCAGAAATAATATTTTTGCCAGTATGAAGATAAGACGAAATATCTATACTCTCAAAATTCCATTTGAATAAATAACTTCTGGCAGGGCCGTTACAAACGTATACACGATTGATATATAGCTTGTAGCGATTGTCTGCCGACACATGTATAATAAACTTGTCGGGCTTTGAATTAATTGAGATTTCTTTTCTGAATAGATAGACTCCATAATCCGTATTTGAATTATCCGGATATGAAATCCATTTTGCAGTCCAGGGCTTGCTTAGCAGATCCTGATTGATTTCGGTCACAGGCTGTGCAAAAAGACCTGTATTTACAAGAAGTAAAGCCAATAGAATTTGTATTACGTACTTGTTCATTTTATTTATTGGTTGTTATATCAATCCGTTCAATGACCAACGACTGCGCGACATTCAACTTCATTATTTGTTGTTTAATTTTAACTGCCGCTGTCATTCTGAAAGGTTATAAAAAGCATTATCTGCAATAATTATTTTTTGCTATTCATTAAAAAACCGTTTTCTTCAAGCCATTTACGACAAGCTTCGGGCCAAGCCGAATGGGTTCCGCCCCATAGAGCCAAACCGTATCCGTGTCCGCCATACTCATAAATATGTAATTCGCAAGTGACGCCATGCTCATGCATTGCCAATGCATATCTAATACTGTTTTGTACCGGTACTAACCCATCGTCAATAGAGTGAACCATGAATGCAGGCGGGGTTTTGGCGGTTACCTGAAGTTCATTCGAGAAATGTTTTACTAATTCCGGGGTTGGGTTGTTGCCCAATAGACTTTGTCGAGATCCCATGTGGGTTATTGTAGAATCCATAGAAATCACCGGATAAATTAGCAGCGAAAAATCGGGACGTGCACTGGTGGTATCCGAAGACTCATATACCTTCTCGTGGAAATGTGTGGAAATGGTAGAAGCCAAATGCCCTCCAGCCGAAAAGCCAATTATCCCGATCTTATGAGGATTGATGCCCCACTCTTTGGCACGGCTGCGCACAATTCGCATAGCCCGTTGCCCATCCTGCATCGGGCCTATGGTCTTGTTTTTCATTATCACATCATCGGGCAAACGATATTTTAATACAAAGGCATTAACGCCAAGAGTGTTCAACCATTTGGCAATCTGCGAACCTTCTCCGATGAATGATAACCCGTAATAACCTCCGCCGGGACAAATTACCACAGCAGTGCCTGTATTTTTTTCTGCCGGCGCCGGATACACTTCAAGTGTAGGATTGGTTACAAACCTTACTTTAATCCAGCTTACAGAATCAACCGTTTCCTTGTAACTCAAATTTGGGATTCCTCCAGGTACTTTACCCTCCCAAAGGCTAATAATTTTGTTTTGGCTGAAAAGATTTCCACCAACTAAAACAAACAAAATCACCGCCAATACTCTCACGCTTATTAACATAATTCCTTTTTTTACAATATTATAATTTCTACTCCTTAGACTAAATCATAAAGGTGATTGCTCTACCAACCACCATTTATTTTTAGGCCACCTTAATCATCCGAGCCTGATATACAGCGGAGATGGACTTCCGCCCATGCCCCGCTGAACCTTATATTGTAGAGTTTTAGGCTAAATATATTTTCTAAAACTGCAACATCCTATTTAACATGAACAATCACTTCCGCTCCCTTCAGCTTGTCTGAAACTGCTTTAAGGCGAATTTCTCCTACTTGTCTGTCCGACTGTACCAAAACCATGCAATACCCGTTGAAAGCCATACGCTGACTGGCTTTATCCGGTTCGTGGCTGCTTGGATTTCCGTTTCCAGTTCCGATTATTCGACCCGGTCCTTCAATTGAGAACTTCACTAAGTTATTAGCAGTTGGAACAACTCTACCTTTGGCATCTTTAATAGCAATCTTGATAACAGCCACATCGCAGCCATCGGCTTTGAGGGTATTTACATCGCTATATAAAGCAACCTGTGCAGGAGCAGTAGTTGTTTCCACAATATCTTTGGTTACCAGTTTTCCGGCTTTGTAGCCACGGGCTTCAAGTTTTCCGGGTTTATATATCAAAGACCAAATCAGTTTAGTGTAAGGAACTGCTTTTTGCTTTCCTATGCTTTTGCCGTTGAGGAGCAGCTCTACTTCATCACAATTGGTGTAGCAATGCACTTTAATGCTATCGCCTTCTTTCCCCGGCCAGTTCCAATGCGGGAAAATATGCACCACCGGTTCGTTTGTCCAAGCTGCTTTGTATGCATAATACCCGTCTTTGGGGAAACCGCATATATCCATAAATCCGAAATGAGAGGTGACACACGGCCATTGATATGGAGTAGGCTCACCACGGTAATCGAAGCCTGTCCAAACAAAAAGTCCTCCAAGGTACGGATATTTTACGTTATCAGCCCAATCTTCGCCGGGTAGTGGTCCCCATTCGGGTTGCCATAATCCGAGATTTGAAACATATCCTTTTCCCCATTCATTTTGATATTCACCACGTGTTGAAATGAAACTGGTTGTTTCGGTACAAAACTCAATTCGGTTAGGATATTTTACATGGTCTTTTACATACGCCAATTTTTTATCGCCGTAATTATAACCCACTATATCCAGCACATCGCTATAACCACCATCGTTGCGACCGTGATTCATGGCGGCGGTCACCTTCCGGGTTGGATCAATTTGGTGAGTAGTCTCCACCAAAGTTTCGAGTATCCTTGCACCCATAACCGTGCCTTGAATCCATTCTTCATTTTCCATGCTCCACATAAAAATGGATGGATGGTTACGATCCCGGTACAACATGGTTTTCAAATCTTTAATCCCATCTTCGCTACTCGACAACATACGGTTTTCGTCCAACACAAGCAGTCCAATGCTGTCGCACATATCAAGCAATTCAGGTGTAGGAGGATTATGTGAACAACGGTAACCGTTGCTTCCCATTTCTTTAAGCAGTTTTAGTTTATACAAGTTTATTTTATTGGGTAGTGCTACCCCTATACCCGCGAAATCCTGATGGTTGCAGGTACCTTTCACCGGATATAGTTTGCCGTTGAGAAAGAATCCGTTGCGGTTGAACTCAATTGTCCTAACACCAAAAGTGGTTTCATACGTATCGATGACATTTCCGTTTTCAGAGACTTCAGTCAGGACTTTGTAAAGATTCGGCGTTTCAGGCGACCATAACAATGGTTTTTGAATAGCTCCTTTTTGTGCTATTTCTGTTGAACTAAAAGGCTCAATTGCCTGAGATGTTGTTTTTGTGTCAAGTACTACTCCTTTTTTATCAACGATTTTCGAAACAAGTGTAACATTCTTAGCCACTTTATACTCGTTCTTAAGTGTAGTTTTTATGCTTACTAAAGCTTCATCAATTGAAATTGAAGGTGTTGTAACATAAGTCCCAAAACGGTCAACATGGAGTCTGTCGGTTTTATTGAGCCAAACATGTCGGTAAATGCCTGCACCTTCGTACCACCAACCTTCGTATTCGGTTGCATCCACCTTTACAAGAATAACGTTTTTGCCTTCGTTGCCGTAACGCAAAACGTCAGTCAAATCATAGTTTGAAGGTGTATAGCCGCTTTGGTGATTCCCCATGAGCTGACCATTAACCCAAACGGTACTATTTCTGAAAATTCCGTCAAATTCGATAGATATTTTCTTCCCTTTATCACTTTCCGGTATTATAAATTCTTTTCTGTAAAAGCCTACTCCACCGGGCAAATACCCGCTAACAGCAGGTGCGCTTCCAATTGAGTTATCGTTCACGAAAGTTCCCTCCACACACCAATCGTGCGGAAGATTTACTTCCTTCCAATCTTCGGGTTTGAAGGTAGCAGCTTTATCGACATCGGTATAAGCAACGACGGCTTCTTTATTTGTTTCAACTTTCACATTCACATCGGTTAAGCCTCCATAGCCGCCGGCTTTCACTGCACGCTTAATAGCAATGTCGCCTTTGTGGAATAGCCAAGAAGAATCAAAATTATCTCTGGCTCTTTTTGATGTGTTGACCTGTTGTGAATTTTGAGCGTTTCCATCAATATGGATTATCGACAATAAAAAAAAGAGGCACAAAAATCTCACAAATTTCTGTTTAGATTGCATATATAAATATCAATTTTGGTTATTGGTTACCATAAATTTCTTAAGTTGATATTGCGTTTCATTGCTTATTTTCACAAAGTACATTCCGTTAGATAAATGAACAGGGAGGTGCAAAACAGGTTCTCCTGCTGTTACCCTGCTGCTTACCATTTTACCCATCACATCGAGAATCTCGATTTTATTATGCTGAAAATCTGCAGAGTTTATGACCAATTCGTTAGAAACTGGGTTTGGATAAATAGTTACTTTCTCATCAGTTATATTACTGATACCTGTTTTGATTTCTTGAATATCCATGTAGTTAAAGTTGAATCCGGATTTTGTCGCAACGACTTTTAAATAATGTTTACCTAGACTCATGTTAATATTAGTAACAACAGATTGGTAAATCTGCCAATCACCGGTATTTGGCGCAGAAACGCTACCCGCACTTTTATCGTCAATATAAAAATTAATCAGACCACCGAGACTTGTTGCTGCAAGACGGAATGAAATTTGATATTCTGTATTAGACGTGTCGTTTTCTATGGCATATTCTGCCCAATTTCCGTCACCTATATACCCTAAATTCTGTCCACCGCCAACATCAGTGGTTGTTTCTGCTTGCATTCCCGATTTAAAGGTGAAATTTTCGGCTTCGATTTTGGCGGGTATTGCTTTCCATACCGGTGCGCTTGCCTGATTGGCAATGGCAAGGTTGCTGAACCCATCCAATAACCCTTTATCGGCTGCCGTTATACCTTTTGGTATGTAGCTTACTTTAAGCGAATCGCCATAATGCACACATTTCGATAATGTAAGCTGAATGGTACTGTTAGACACAGAATAGCCGGAAGATGTAACACTTTTTCCGTTTAAAGCTAGAGTGAAATATCCTGATTGAGCAGATGTTAGTGCCATTGCTTTGGAAAACACTAATGAAAGTATGATGCCATCGGCACCAATTTTTCCAGAATTAACATGCACTGGCAGACCATTTGAATTATTCGTTACGGGGAAATCAGTAACCGTTTTCATCAAACCATTATCTGCTGATATAATGTTGTTGCCAGAATAAGTGAGCGAAAGCGTATAATCCCGATAAACCGGATTCCCCAACGGAAATGACAATGTGGTGGAATCATTATTGAAAAATGGACCTTGTTGAACCGAGATACTTATTTGCCCGTTGTATTGTGCATTTAGAGCCAAAGCAGAAACATCAGAAGGTAACTGCATTTTCTTATTAAACTTCACTAAAAGTGCATTACCGTTTACATTGGTTGTAACCTCAATTATTTGTGGAGAAGCTCCTTTAAGCATATTGTCGACCAATTTATCGGTAACGTTTAGCATATTTTTTCCAAGACTGGTAGAGACTACATTTCCATTACTGTAAGACAGTGTAATGGCATTGTCTTTCAATATACTTTGGCTTATGTTGATTGCTACTTTATTGGTGTCGCATAAAACAACGCTGTCAACGGTTACAGCATTGCCGTCAATTTTTACAGTGAAGCCGGTGTAACGATTTACTTTCACAACTGACTTATTCAGAACCGCCTGTATCTGCTTTGTGTTATTGTCGGTTACCGAAGCACTTACGAATTCAGGAACACCGTCTTTTAAAGAATATTTCTTGCAAAAGTTCCAAATTTCCTGACTGGTGAATATTCCATCGGCACTCCAGTTATTATCAGAATACCAGTGCCCTACACCTGCAACACTTATAAATACAACCTCAACACCTTCTTTTCCTGTTCCATAATATTTCTTTGAAGATAATGACGTAGATACATTTGCAGGGTATGGTTTCGTAAGCACAGGCGTTGTTGGGCAACCATTTCTTTTAACCCAAGCATCTATATGGCTTTGTACATTGCTGTAGGTTACATAGCCATCGTCCATCCCATGTACATGGATTATTGGAATTGGCCGTGAACTATTGGTATTAGGTCCACTCATAAGATAGCCACTGACCGGTGCAAATGCCGCAATTTTATCAGCTATCACGTTTGCAGCATAATAAGTCATCATACCACCCATTGAAAATCCTGAAAGGTAGACACGGTCACGATCAATTCCGTAACGTTTATACATTTCATCAATAATAGCCAGAATAAAATCAGTATCAGCTGTTCCATATAACTGCCACTGAGAGCCGATAGATTGCGGAAAAACAAGGACAAAGTTATTGGTTGCTGCAACCGACTGAAATTGCGTTTGATTTTTTTGATCGGTCATGGTTTGATTCATCCCATGCATGGAAATTACAAGGGGGCTGTTTTGTTGAATGCCTGCTGGTGCATAAACAATCATTTGCCGTGTTGTCGTTCCAACCTGAATGGATTCTCCCTGTGCCTTCAAACCTGTTGTAAAAAGGAAAAGACCCAATAATACAACTAAAAACTGACGATTGACAATTTTAGCCTGAAATTTAGTACATAGTAGTAATCTGTTACTCATTGTGTTTTTCATTTTGATTTATGAATATTTTGTTTATAATATTTCTTTAGAGTTATTACTCGATTTAGCCTTTGGTGAAATGCCAGCTAGAATAAAAATTTCCTATAACTTTTTTTTATGTTATACGCATTTTAAAATTATTATTTTTCAGCTATCGAATTGTTATTTTCGCACTTTTCAGATCTTTCACATCTGAACTATTTCCATAATAAACCTCATATTCTCCGGGAGTCACCAACATCTTCCGCTGACTCCAATCGAAAAATTCAAAAGAATAAGGGTTCAGTTCAATGGCAACTTGTTGGGTTTTACCTACTGGAATTTCCACACGTTTAAATCCTCGCAGCGTTTTTAACGGGCCGTCAATGTCGTTTACTTTGCGGATATAAACCTGCACTACTTCAACACCATCACGCTTGCCGGCATTGGTTACAGGCACGGTCAACTGAATAGTTTCATTTGCAGCAATAGCTGTTTTACTAAACCGGGCTTCGCCAATTTTGAAAGTAGTATAACTCAAACCATAACCAAATGGAAACAGCGCATCGTCCATAAACCGGTAAGTACGGTTTTTCATTGAATAATCTTCAAAATCTCCCAGTTGATTAGAATTTTTGTAGAACGTTATAGGCAGTTTACCTGAAGGATTATAATCACCAAACAAGACATCGGCTACAGCCTGTCCGCCGGATTGTCCACCATACCAAGCCTGAAGGATGGCATCGCAACTTTCGGTTTCAGGAGTCAAAGCAATAGCAGAACCGGAACAGTTTACAAACACAATCTTTTTGCCAGCTTTTTTCAATGCCTGTAGATATTTGCGTTGCGAAGTCGGAAGGTCGATATTGGTGCGGTCTCCACCTTTAAATCCGGGAATGTTGATAGGCATTTCTTCTCCTTCCAGTTTAGGAGAAATTCCTCCAACAAAAACTACCACATCTATTCCTTTCAGTTTGGCTATTTGTTCATCATAATTAACAGGTATTTCTCTGCCAATATTAAGTTTTAAACTGGCATCTGCCCAGTCAAAAACCGCAGAAAAACTGATTTCAATTTTATATTCTTTTCCTGCCTCCACTTTGAATGGAATCCGGGAAGGAACAGCCTGATACGAATCCTTATTTAGCAATGTATCGCGGTTTACAAGTATCTGGCATTTTCCGGCATATTCCAGTTTGAAGACCAACTCTTCGGATTGTGAAGCTTTATATGCAGTTTCGTATTTGCCGGAGAATCCTTTAAGGTTCACACCAGAGGCAAACTGATGCTGGCCTGCCGTAGTTAGTTGTATAGGGTTAACAATTTGCTTATTGGCTACTGCAGTCCCCTGAAACTCCTTGTTGTTCCAATAAGTCGCCTTAATCCCTGTTTTACCATCAAACGAAGATTTTCCAAAAATACTTTCGGTGATCATATCCTCGGTAAGGTCGCAACCTTTTTCATAAAATATCTTATCGGCTGAGAGTTTGGATTTTATCCCGTCCAAAACTGTAGTGGTATTTGCCGGATAACCATTGTAATTACCCCACAACATGGACTTTTCATCAGCATTAGGTCCGATTATTGCAATCTTCTTTTCTGATTTGGATAAGGGTAAAACATTGCCATTGTTTTGCAGCAAAGTCATACTTTCCTGTGCCATTCGAAGTGCCAGTTTCTGATGTTCTTCGGAATTTACTACTGACATCGGAATTTTCGACCAAGAAACCAACGAATCGTTATCCATTTCTCCTAAATCAAAACGACCAACCAAAACACGCTGTAAATGTTTATTTATTTCATCTTCGCTGACTAATCCCTTTTCTATGGCTTGGGGCAATTTTCCGAATGCGTAACCAAACCCGCATTCCACATCCGTCCCGGCCAGAACGCCTTTGGCAGCGGCATGAGTATCGTCGGATGATACTTTATGATTTGAATAAAAATCGGCAATGGCTCCGCAATCGGAAACAACGAGGTATTTGAATCCCCAATCGTCACGTAGAATTTTCTGAAGCAAACGGTTACTTCCACAGCAGGGTTCATCGTCCAACCGCTGGTAAGCACACATCACTTCACGCACATCGGCTTTTTGAACCAGCGATTTGAAAGCCGGCAGGTAGGTTTCCCATAAATCGCGTGGATTTACGTTATTGAGGTTGAGCGTATGCCGACTCCATTCCGGACCGGAGTGGACCGCAAAGTGTTTGGCACATGCCAGCAGTTTTTTATATTTTGTATCGGAAGGTCCTTGGAGTCCATTTACAACCGAAATACCCATAAGCGAGGATAAATACGGGTCTTCGCCATACGTTTCCTGCCCACGTCCCCAACGAGGATCGCGGAATATATTTACATTGGGTGTCCAAACCGAAAGGCTCAGAAACATACGGTTTTCCTGACCTTTCTTTTGGGCATCGTTATATTTGGCACGGAATTCATCCGAAACGGCATTAAATGCTTGATAAAGCAATTTATCGTCGAACGATGCCGCCATCCCGATTGGCTCTGGAAGAACAGTCACACCGCTGCTTTGAGCCACGCCATGCAGGGCTTCGCTCCACCAGTTGAATTTTTTGATTCCCAACCGCGAAATAGCTTCGGATTGGTCACACATCAACGTTGCCTTTTCGCTTACGGTCAAGTGGGATATTAAGTCCTTTGAACGTTCTTCAGAACTTAACTTGGGATTCTGGAAAGGGTATTTTTGCGCCCAGACTGTAGCTGTGACGAATAAAATTATCGCTAAAGATATGGATCTTTTCATTTGTGATTTTTATTAAATATATTATTGTTTTTGGCTAACACACTTATGGTATTGTTCGTTTTCAAAATTGCTCCCGAACCATGCTCAGAACTTTACTGCAAAAAGACTAAATTTATTTGACATTTAAAGGTCGTTATGTTTCACATACACTACTATAATATCATTTGGAATAGTTTATTTTGCCATTGAATAAAATAATCAGTTATATTACGCTCGGTCATATAGTTTGTTCAATTGAATTATGACCGAGCATATATAGCCTCTCTTATCAATTCTGTTAGCTTCGAAGACCATGTTTGCGGTATCCAATTCCAACAAATATGTCAGTTATATGAGCCAAACATATTTGATGGTCTGCTACTTTCGCTTCGATTGAGTCAATTCAACAGTAATTTACGTACTTCCGATTTACCATCATTTTCAACTTTAACTAGATAAATCCCTTGTTTGCAATTCCTCAAATCTAGGGTGATTTGATTCATAAAAGAGCCCTTAAGTTTTACTCTACCCAAAATATCAGCCAAGGAGTAACTAGTTAAATTAGATGAATTTTCATATTTTAAATCAACAGTTCCATTGTTGGCCGGATTAGGATATACTTTCAATGAGAAAGATTTTGGATTCAAAGTTGCAGAAGTTGTACCAACCGAATCGGTCAGGGTTACATTGTCAAAATACAAATCGATATTACTTGTAGCTCCATAAGTCCCAACATTTATACCAAAATAAATGGTATCCGAACTAAGGGTTGTGGGAATTTTAAAATACTGACTTGGCGCAGCGCATGATGTTTCAACAAGTCCATCAAACCCTTTGCCATTGCAGGTTTGCCATGACCCGAAGGTAGCAATTGCAGTTTCTGCAATATCCTGATCGACTACCGGTTTTTTATCTGTCCATGCAATTCCAATCCAATCATCAGCTAATGATGTAGATACATCTTTCATTGCGGCCGAAAATTTGTAGGTATGACCTCTTTTGATTACAACTTTCTGGTACACAAATACCTGCGAAGAAGTTCCCGCTGCCGGGAACTTAAGTTCCAAAAATTTAGCCGCCCCAGCCTGAGGTCCTGTTCCGGTTGTTCCAAATGTTGCGTTGATTGTTCCATTCACATCGCATTGTGTTACCGTCCAAGCTCCTTGGGTCTCAAAATCGCTATTTTGCAATAAATTTATACTTTGCGCCCCTGAACCAACTGCAATCTGTAGTTGACCGAAAACATCAGAACCGTCTTTGGCTGTGGCAGTTATTGTAACCGAACCTACTTTATTTGCAGTAACCAAGCCGGTATTACTTATGGAAGCAATAGTTGCATCGCTTACAGTCCAAGTTACAGTTTTATCGGTAGCACTTGATGGCGTTACGATTGTTGACAGTTGCAAAGTACCTCCAATAGTTGGGATATTAGCTAATCCACTCTGAACCAATAGGCTGACCCCTGTAACTTTAGTATATTGCGTAGATGCTGTTGGAACACCAGTAACTTTGACAACTAAAACCGAGTTATTTGGATTAGGAGCATTGGCAGGTAGTGAAATTCGAATGTATCCAACGCTATCTTTATAGTTCAATGATGTTGTAGTGTCATTCAGTAAGTAAATTTTGCTGATGGTATTTGTTAGTGATGGCACTTTCAACAATCCGTTTGTTGGCCACGAAAAAACGTGGGTATATAGTTTCCCGGCTTTCTTTGTGTACAAACCCCATGCAGGTTCTAACGAAAACGGACTACGGGTTGTACCATAAATACTTTCGCTATATGTTTTCATCCAGTCGGCAAAACCGTTTAGTATTGTAACTGATTGTGATGTAACTGTGCCATCTCCTTTTGGTCCTATATTCAACAAATAGTTTCCATCTCTCGATACAACCTGAACCAGTTGCTGAATTAAAGTTTTGGTGGTTTTATAATTATTATCCCACGATACATAACCCCAAGAGCCATTCATGGTCTGGCACGTTTCCCAAGGGCGGCTTTCGGGAGTGGCTGGAACTGTTTGTTCAGGACACATCCAGTCGCCCAATCCGGCTCCTCTAAAAACCCGTTCGTTGACTAGGAGATTTGGATCAAGTCCAGTCAGGTAATTATATAAATCTATACCATCGGCCTTAGTCCACCACGAAGACAGCGTTGCCGCACCGGAATTATAGGTCCAATCACCATCAAACCACATTATTGCCGGATGGTATTTGTCAATCAGTTCTTTTAACTGAGCTTTCATATCGGCAATATAAGCAGTTCGGGCTTCAAAGCTATTCATTTTAGTGAAATTATAGCCTGTCTGCGATGAGTGATTCCAATCTAATATTGAATAATACAAACAAAACTTAACTCCCACTGCGTCGCAAGAATCTTTGAGTTCCTTCAGAATATCTCTTGTTTTGAAAGCAGTAAAACCGGGTAAATCAAAAGGTTTTGTGCCTGTAACATCTTTAAAACTCGCCACTTGAGTATCCCACATACAAAAACCCTCGTGATGTTTGGCTGTAATTACCAAGTATTTCATACCTGCATTTTTTGCCAAGTGTGCAATTGTACCCGCATTAAAATTTACGGGGTTGAATTTGGCAGAAGTATTGGTTTGATAATCGGTTTTCGAGATTCCCCCTGCCATAGCCCATTCGCCCTGAGCTAAATAGGAGTATGATCCAAAATGGATAAATAGACCAAAACGAGATTCGTACCACCAGTTCATTTTGGCAGGAATGGTGTATTGTGCCACTACTTTTTGTGACGAGAAAAACATTGTAACAAACAATGCTGCAAATAAATATGTAAAAGATTTCTTCATGAATATAATTTTATATGTAAGAGTCTGTTTTATTGAATTGATTCGTCATTTTTTAATTTCTCATTTTAAACAAAGCAAGTTTCGCTACCAGATCATCAAAAATCAATCGGGTATCTAAACTTGTATAAACTCTGATTTGACGATTCCCTTTGGTTTCCTCGTATAAACCATAATCATTAACCTTTGGAGAAGACTTCATTATATACTTGCTGGATGAAGGTTCAGCATTCCATGGAGCTTGCAATGCGGTTAATAGAACCAATGGACTATCACCCAAAATATAAACTTCACCAAGAGAACCCTTCGCTTTTTTCATTAAATCCTCTAGCTTTCCAACCAGAAATTTTCCGGTAATACCATTTGGTTTGATTTTGTAAACTAATTCCGAATATGAATATAATGCTTGCCGATATGTATCTCTGGGCACTTGCCAAATTGAAATATCCGAAATATTAAAAATTACTTGACAGGCCTTTATATCGATTCCTAAATTATATTCAGGATTATTTTCTGTCTGAGAAGTTGTTGTTAATCCAGGATATTCTCCACCTCCAATCCATACCAATATAATCTTTTTTGCTATTCGAGGCTCCATTAGATATGCACTCGCAACACTTGTTAAACCAGCACCACATACCACATACAAAGGCATTTTAGTATCTTCCCGCATGGCCTCTTGCACAATAGCTTTTGCACCTTCTGAAATAACTGGCGTTTTAATATCTTTCAAGCTAGAATTCCCTCCCTCACACACCCTAAATTTTCCTGTTAATTGCATCACACTTAACAGTTCATTCACTTGCTTGCATGAATATGTTGCAGTACAAGGTGAACCATAAAAACCACCTTCGTAATTTCTCGAACCGATTATGCCCTTTATTTCAACAGAAGGAGATAATATATGATGCACTAATTGAAATAAACCGTCAGGGTCGCCGCCAAAATCATTATCAATTATCACACGAATTCGAGGCTCAACGGTATCTTTATAAACAAGATTACGTTGAGCGGAAGCAGACCATCCTTGTAGCATAATTACTCCAATTGTTAGTATTTTAAGAATACGTATCATTGAGTCAAATATTTGTCAATTCAATTTGAGAAACAATATTTTTTGAAACTCAAAATCAATACAATGCAACTTGTATTTACTATTAGCAGCTTTATTTAGCCCAAGCTTCCCCTTCAGGAGTTCGCCGCCACTTGAAATAACTGTCGAGTACTTTAAGTGATTCCTCACTGGGAACATATCCCATATACGGCTTTTTATCAAAATGCATTACTGCATGATTGGCACTAGTGAAAGCCTTCCATTGAGGTATTTCATTGCCGTTCGGATTGCCATATTTAGCAAAATTAGTCCAGTAAATACCCATTGCTTCCGAGATTTCGAGATCAGATTTCGTCGTTTGCGGGTTCGTTGGGTCAATATGCTGGAAAACGTACGAAACATCTTGCGCATGTGACGAGCCATGCCCAAAATCGGGTGAACCTTCCGGATAATCGGGGTGTTGGTCGAAATAGTAGCAAAACACTTTAGATTTCCCGGTTTCGGACTGAAGCCGCGCCCAAACCCAGTTATGCCATCCGAAAGCGACATCACGTGTCAAATTGCGGGCTGTTTTAGGTATCGTATTTTCTCCAACGGGATAAGCTTCGAGTAATGCTTCGGCAAATTTTCCATACCTGAGTTTAACTGCTTCAATAAATTCCTTCGGTATTTTTCCGGGTAAAAAACTCAATCCTTCGTCAGAATTATAACCTATAAGTACAGGAACATCGTTGTATTTTCCGGCTTCATATAATTCATACTGGTCATCAGGTATCACATATCCGTCAACAACAGGCCATGCGCTTCCCAGTCCCCAACCCGAAGGGAGCTTGTCAGCATCAATTTTCCTAAGTTCCGCTATGGAAGTGACTCCTGCTTTTTGTAAGTAGACTTTCCCCTCATTCTCTGCTTGATTCAAGGTTTTCATGTTTTCGCCGGGATACAAAGTGGGACGAGTTGGTCCGAATGAACCTCCACTTTGTGAAATAGCACCTCGGAAAAGTCCTTTAGCCAACGGAGAAGCACACAACATGCTCACAGAAATTGCTCCGGCCGATTCACCAAAAATGGTTACTTTACCCGGGTCGCCCCCAAATGCGGCAATATTGTTTTGAATCCACTGAAGCGCTGCAATCTGGTCGAGCAAACCATAGTTACCTGATACGTGATTTGTGTTTTCAGAACTCAGCTCGGGGTGGACTAAAAATCCCAATTGCCCAACCCGGTAAGCGATGCTGACAAATACAACTCCTTTTTGAGCAAGTTTTTTACCATCATACCAAGGAGTAGCTGTTGAACCGGCACTAAAACCACCACCATAAATCCAAACAAGCACCGGAAGTTTTTCGTTGGCTGATTTTGCAGGAGTATATACATTCAAGTATAGGCAATCTTCACTTTTTCCACCATCTGGATTTCCTGATTGTATTGGAGATGGAGCAAATTTTGTAGCCAATCTTATGCTGTCCCATTTTACAACCGGTTGCGGCGCACGCCAACGCAAATCGCCAACAGGTGGTGCGGCAAATGGAATACCTCTGTAAATAGTCAATCCATCTTCGACCGCTCCCTGTAACAATCCATCAGCAACCTTCGCAGGAACAGGTTGTTGCGCATGGCAAAGTACGATTGGGAATACTACAAATATCGCTAAAATAAAAACTATTTTCTTCATATATTTTCAACTTATTAATCTACTTGATGCAAGTATGTTATCAACCCGTATTAGAAAACAGAAGTTGAAAACCCCTACCAAAAGGAGTTTCCAACACTTCCGAAATACTCTTCAATACAAAAAAAGGGGAATAAAGAGTAAAACCTATTTTTTCACCACCTTAAATGTTTTCGTCCAATTCGTTCCATACACGCAAACTAAATACATATTTGGTTGAAGAGATGAACCTATCGTTAATGAGTTTTTTACCTCCGAATGTCCAAAATTTTCAACCTGACGCCCCATAATATCGAAAACAGTAATTCGATCAATTTCATTAGGATTATCAATTTTTATATTAATCGTCGTTGTAAATGGATTGGGATATAATTCCAAAGCATCATCTTTAAATGCAGGAGTGGCTGTAGTTACATCTTTAGCTCCTTGCATGATAGAACTTAACACATCTCTATCATTTGTCGCTCCCGTAGAGAAATTGATTATTCCCCCGGTGTCCCAGCAATAGGTTATGATTCCCATTTTCATCGCAGATTTTACAAAATATCTGTAATACGATTTTATAGAAGCATTATGAAGTGCCTGATTAGAAGGTGGGAGTACTTGTTTTCTGAAAGCACCATATTCTCCAATAATTACGGGAATTCCTTTGTCAACAAACTTGGTTTTCATCATACCTAAATATTTATCCATATCACTTTCTTCGCCCCAAGTTGCATTGCGGGAAGCATCGGTAGTTGAATGATTGTCTTTTCCCCAATAATAGTACATTTGATCCCAAGTATTAGTTCCATCAGAACTCAAAAGGCAAAACTGCCATGGGGTATAATAATGGACTTCAACCATCAAGTGGTTTGCTATCTGGTCTTTCGGCATAGTATTCATCAAGGAATAGGTCAAATCTACATCGGTCGAAGGTCCTTGAATAATAAGGGTGCGGGAACTGTTGTTTCCACCGGTAGCACGAACGGCATTTATAAATGTTTGATGGTACGACAACAAGATTGACATTTGGTTTGCATCTTTTGCAGGGGGTTCATTGGCACTGGCAAAAAGCAGATGTTCATTGTAACCTTTGAAATAACTAGCTATTTGAGTCCAATGCGCATGCTGTCGGGCATTCACGCTGGCCGAATCTCCTACATTTATATGATCATCCAACCATCCGTTATCCCAATGGGTGTTAATAATAACGTACATGCTATCTTTTATACAATAGTCTACCACCTCTTTCACATGGGCAAGCCAATTTGGATCAATTACGTAAGTGGCAGCATTGGAATGATAGAACCAAGCCACAGGAAGCCTGACTGTATTAAACCCGGCAGTTTTCACGGAATCAATAGTTCGCTGATTAGTTGTAGCAAAGTAATTTATCCAAGTTGCTTCCAGCATATTTCCCAGATTCCACCCAACTTTCATTTTGCCGGCAAGCTGCTGGGCGGTTGGCAACTGTGCTCGCAATGTCATTGACATCGTTAACACCAAAGCAATAATCAGGAAACGGATTTTCCGCTTAACAGGAGCTAAAAATAGGTATTTATTTTTCAAACGATATAGATTTTATAGATTGTGATTTGCAAAAAAAACAGGTAAATGGATAAATTTAGCCACTTACCTGCTTTTCATTATTAAGTATTACTCTTTAATTAACTTACCTGTTTTGGTAGCGTTTTCAATTTGAGCTTTTACGATATAAGCTCCTTTTGCCAACGAACTAACATCAACTTTTGCTGAATTGAAAGCTTCTTTTACAATGCGTCCATTTAAATCAGTTATTGCTACTTTTTGAGCATTTGGTGTAAGGATGTAATTATGAGCAGGGTTAGGATAAACTACTAATTTTGCAGCTGTTTCAGCCGACAAACCTGTTGTAATACTAGTAGCAGCTGATAGTTTAATATCATCAAAATAATAAACATCGTTTGCTATAGTTCCGCCAGATAAATCCTTGTCAAAAGACACTCCAATTATATTATAAGTTCCCCAACCATAAGTTCCACCAGAAACAAATGCGCTACAATTAAATTCAACTGTTACCCATTGGTTAACAGTAGTCACGCTTTGGGTTATCGTTCCAAAACCTGGATAATAGCCGTTATTTTTAAATTCAAGACTTACAGTTAATGGCTTATTTACCCATACTTTCAAAGTTAAATATGGATTAGTAGCAAAGTCAAATCCTGCAATAGTTGCGTCTCCTACATTATCAGAATTAATTTGTGCACCCGCACCACCGTTAGCTGTGTATTTACCTACGTTTGCAGATGTATTAATCCCCGTAGCATCTGGATTAGCAACTTTTGCAAATGCTGTATTTGGCCAAGTATTATTCCATACCTCTTTAAAAACTTGATTTGCATTTGTAGTGTCAAAATCAAAAAGCATTTGAGCATTAGCCACACTTAGCATACAAAAGATGCCGAAAAGAAAAGTAAAAGTTTTTTTCATGATTGTTTTTTTTTAAAGTTAATTATTTATATTTGAAAAGTTAATATTCGTATTTGAAAATCAAGCAAGTGGAGGTTAAACCACTTGCTTGTTATTAATATTATTTTTTGATTTTGCCTATTTACTACCGGCAATAACGGCATCGAGCGTGCGCTGATCCCTCACTACATTATTTACTCTATCAAAAACTCCACCAGTTTCCCAAGCAAAAGGTTTAACGCCAATAGCCAGACACTGTTTGGTGAGATATGTCCACCAGGCATCTACCGATGCATTGTGCTTATCCAGCTCTTTTGGAATAAATTTTGAAGTTGCTGACCATCTTTGAACACTGTACTCACCCATAAGTACAGGAATCCCTTTATCAATAAATTGAGCTTTGATTGCTTGAAAGTCTTTCAATTGATCAGCTTCTTCGCCGAATGTACAGTTCCGCTCCGGTTCAATAGTGGAGTGATTACCCTCACCCCAATAAAAACGTACATTATCCCAACCACCTTCTTCTTTATCTTTATTCAAGATTGTGAAACTTGTGGGAGAATAATTGTGCCATTCGAAGGCTAAACGATTGGGCGTAGGATCGGTCGGGAAATTACTCGGATCAATATATTTTGTATCTCCCTGCAGAACTAAAGTACGGTATGTATTGCGACCTCCGGTAGAACGAACCGCATCGATAAATGTTTTATGATACGAAAGCAATACATCCATTGTTTCGGGAGTTTGCGCATTAGGCTCGTTAGCACTGGCAAACATCAAATGTTCATCAAAATCGCGCATAGCTGTAGCAATCTGTGTCCAAAAAGCTTTTTGCTTGGCGTTTACAGAATCCTGCTTAAGAACAGTGCAATTGTTTTCAAGCCAGCCGCCATCCCAGTGGATATTAAGTAATACATACATGTCATTATCCACACACCATTTCACAACTTGTTTTACAGAATCCATCCATACCTGGGGTATTTTAGCCGTAGAATTATTGCCATTATTGACATTGTGCGAGTTCCACCCGCAAGGCAGACGTACAGCATTAAAACCCGTTTGTTTTAAGAACTGAATATATGCCAATGTGGGATAGGGTTGATTCAAATTCAACTCAAGCGTATTACCGATATTCACCCCTAATTTTATTTTTGCAACCAGTTCTGTAGCTGTACTACCCATGCCTGTTGCATCAGCTGCGATAGGTGATGTATTATACGAAGGATAGATTTTAGGTGCTTGATAAACCTTGATACGTCTTGCCTGTCCATTATCACAAGTTATTCTAACAATGGCCCGGCGAGTAGCACCTGTGGTATTAAGCGAGGTCGATTTTAGTTTGATAGTAGAAGATCCGCTATTTCCGCTTGTTTGGCTTAACTGTAACCAATCAGGAATAGTTGCATCATCAAAACTAATAGTCCACTTATTATCAGTAGTAAGTGCTAAATTCAACGAATCCAAGTCGTCGGAAAATGAAATAGATTTGGTTGAAACAGTCATTAATGGAACGTAAGTCTCATTTTGACAGGAGAAAAAAGACACACTAGTTACCAAAAGAACTAGTATCGAATATATTAATTTTTTTTTCATTATATTATATGTTTTTATTGTTAATTTAAAATAGACAAAAAGATAGCTGGTATTATCGCTTCCTCTTTGGTTCTTTCAATTTATTGATAAAAAATATTGTTGTTGGTAATAAAACCTGTGGAATGCTCCAATTTTAGTGGAACATCCACAAGTTTTTCCATTTCTATTATTTTATTTTTACTACTCGAATGTTATCAAATGCGCCATATAAACCAGTTGTAGTTGCAGACGTACTGAAATTATGAAGATAAATATTCAAACTTGTATTACCAGTACTCCCCAATAAATTGATTAAGCTCGTAACCGAAGCACCTTTCCCTTTTCCGAGTTTAGTATCTTCAGTTCGGAATGAAGATAAAGGAATGGTCACTGTTTGCCAACCTCTGGTAGAGAAAGCTTTCGTACTCGAAGCAGTAATTTGCCAGGGTTCATAACGAGCCATATAGCTACCTGCAAGACCAGTTTCGAAGCAAAGAGTACCACCATTCCAAGGTTTGGCATTACCTACACTTATTTCAAATTGAATTGCCCAGTCATCTATAGGGTCAGAAAGATTCGCAGTAGGCATCCATTGGGCAGCACCAATTGGGAAATTATATTTTCCATCATACGATGTTCCATCACCACTTTTCATAATACCTGTTTTCATATACGCAAACTGGCTATTGGTGCTAGAACCCAATACACCATTAAAATCGGTGGTGCCTCCCCATGCTGGATTGCCTGTTGTATATGCTATACCTCCCCACCATTGCCAACCAAACGAATCACCCCATTCCATATTGCATAATACACTTGTTGTCCCTCCCTTAACTGCCACAAACTGCACATTATAAATATTATACACGTTATACGCGGTAGTGGCTGTACCAAACGGTGTTGTAATGGATGCCGGTCCACTAGTAGTTATAGTAGGCATTATGAAACCAATCGAAGTTCCGTTGGTAGCTGATACAAAAGAACTGATGGTAGCTCCGGAAAAAGTAAATGATTGAACACTTTTAAGGTAAGTACCATAAACATAAACCGAATCACCGGGGCTGGCATTTTCGTTAGAAATGCCGGTAATGGTTGGCAATGCAAGTATTTGAAAAGTAGCCGTACCGCTCTTTGTCGTTATTGATACATCTCCGGAGGTAGGTGCCGGATTTGGCATTACAAAACCAATAGCAGACCCATCATAACTAAACTTAGGTGAGGTAATTGCTGTCCCACCATAAGAAAAGCTCTGAATTAAAAATAAATTCGAACCATAAATATAAACTGAATCACCCGGGTTGGCAAATACATCGGAAATAGCTGTAATAACCGGCGGTAGCGGACCAAGTTTAAACGAAAACGTTGTTGAACCTGTAGTTGTTGCATACTCTACAGTATAGAGTTTGGTAGTATCAATTGTGGAATACATGATGTCCGGTATTGGCACTACAACGCTGTTCGGAGCAAATAAAGCACTATTGAACGTAGCAGCTACACCATTGAATTTTATACTAAGCGCATTTTGAAGGTTTTGCCCAACGATAGCCACATATTGGCCTGTTTTTACATACCACCAAGAATCAGTTTTAGGATTACCGGTACTCATAAGAGTATCTTTAGGTGATGGAATATACAATCTTACGCTTGTAATTACCGGTGAACCTATTTCCTCACTTTTACAAGAGGACATCATAATTAAAGTAACTGCCATAAAAGCAAGCAGAATACTATGAACTGGGTTATATTTAAACTTTTTCATAAATAATTCCTAATTTTTAAATGTATATGGAACTGAAGGCTCCAATAATTTGGGGTTAGCTGTTACGTCTTTTGACGGTATAGGCAATGTAAACGTACCAATCGTAGCCTGTGTAATTACATTCGCGGGCTTATTTTCAGTTACTACTCCTTTATTATATCCGAATGTAACACGTTTTTCGTTATTAAGAATAGAGATAGCCTTTGCCGAATTATAGTATGAAAGTCTTACTAAATCGAACCAATATTGACCTTCGGCAGCCAATTCTATTCTTCTTTCTTTTAATATCACATCCCCATCAAGAGAGGTCACAGGATCTACACCTGCTCTTGTACGCACTTTATTAAAGTAAAGTAACGCAACAGCATCAGTTGTAGTAGAATTGTTGCCAAGAATGGCTTCGGCATACACTAAATAAACATCGGAAAGTCTCAACAATGCATTATGTTCGGAAGAAGACGTCAATGTCATTGTAGCGGCATTGTTATCTTTATTCGTACCAATAATGTGTTTTTTCAGACCTGTATCACCTTTGTATGTATAACCGCCTCCGGCTCTATTTAACTCAGGGTAATAATCGCCCCTAAGCATAAAAGTTGCTTTACGTCTTACACTGTCTTTTGCAGAGTACTGGTTGTATATATCTAGAGTAGGTCCAATACTAAACCAACCTGCTGAACCATTCGCCGATATATCAATACCACCTGAAGAATAAATCTGCAACATATTACCCGACAACCAATCAGCAGTACTAGGATCCCATTGAAGTGCGAATAGAGATTCAGGATTGTCATTGTTCACGGTTTTAAAAACTTCTGCGTAATCAGCCATTAACTCCAACCCGCTGTTTTTACATACGGTGCCTGCATATAGTTTAGCACTGTCCAAAAGAGCCTGATTGCGTTGACCGGAAACTTGCGAATCCAATCCTGCCCATGTCAGATATACTTTTGACAACAGTCCTTGTACAGACCATGTGGTAACCCTACCTTTCTCATTAACTAACGGAAGGTTTTTCGCAGCAAAGGTCAGGTCGTTAACAATAAACTGATAAACATCTTTAGCCGGATTTCTATTAACCAATGGGTTATTTATCAGTGATGTATTATCTTCAATGATAGGAACGTCCCTCCATAACAGAGCCAGATTATAATAAGCATACGCACGGATGAATTTGGCCTCGGCGATAGCACCATTTACATCTTCGGCAGGGATAGTGCTTGGTGCTTTTTCCTTTATGGAATTGATAGTGACGTTACAATGTCCAACAACTTTGTACATCCCTTTCCAGGCCGCAATAACACCATTGTTCAATCCGGTAACAGAAAATGCGTTAAACTGACCGGAATCGTCATTCCAACCCAAGGCCATATTTCCGCTAAGAACGTCCCCTACAGGCAAATAAGCAGTATATTGCCATTCGCCCCATGGTGCACCGGCATATAAAGCCGCTGTGGCCAATTTCAAATCACTGGATGTCTGATAAAAGTTATCAGACATTATTTCCGATAAAGAAGGACGGTCAAGAAAACTGTCACTGCAAGAGGACAAAAATCCTGCAACAGCGAAGAGTGAATAAATTATTTTTGATTTTAGTTTCATAGAATTATTTTTTTATTTGTTTAAGGAAATATTCACACCCAAAGTATATACACGAGATTGTGGATAAAATCCAGTATCTACACCTGCATTAACAGGATCCCACGAGCCAATTTCCGGATCCATACCCTTATACTTAGTTATTGTAAACACATTAGTTACATTTGCGTAAATTCTTAAAGATTGTATGGGTGTCTTCTTCAATAGCTTCTCAGAGAATTTGTAACCTATCGAAATCGTTTTACATTTTAGAAAAGAACCATCTTCAACATATTCACTAGAGGTTCTGTTGTTACCATTCGTGTCGTCATTTCTGACCCCCGCAATCATTGTATTAGGATTCGTCACATATACATTTCTTACATCACTTGCAGATCCATTCGGGTCTATCAAAGCAAGTTTTGCATAATTCATTAAAACTTTTTGATAACCAAAACTTCCCGAAGGACTCTCACCATTGATGCGCAATTCATTAAATACCTTATTGCCGATATTCGCAGTAAAGAATATATTCAAATCAAGGTTTTTGTATGAAAATGTATTGTTAAAACCAAGCTGAACTACCGGTATCGGTGATCCAAGATATGTTTGGTCTCTTTCATCAATAATACCATCTCCATTGATATCTTTGAACATACGGTCGCCATACCAAATGCTACCTCCTGCAGTACCAACAGCTAATTCTTCTCCGTTTCTTACAGGACGGGCGTGTGGTTCAATACCGAGTTTTTTATCACCCAAAAAGTCGGATGCTTTTGAATAAACTCCCTCAAGTACGTATCCATAAAATTCTCCAATAGATCTGCCAACCACAGTTTTGCTATACGTTCCGTATATAGCTGCGTCAGCGGAGTTAAGTTTTAAAACCTTATTGGCATTATGTGATACAGTTAAATCTGTACTCCATGTAAAGTTTTTACCGGTAATATTCCTGGAATTTATTTTAAATTCAAATCCCTGGTTGCTAACTGTTCCAATATTTACATAAGGCGCATCTATTGCTCCGGGAGACCAACCGATAGAGGTGGCAGAATAATAGGGCAAATAAGTTTGCATCGTGAGACCATCAGTCGTGCGATTATAAAAATCAACGGAAAAACTGAGACGCGAATTAAAAAACGCAGCATCAAGACCTATGTTTGCGTTTTTGGTTTTTTCCCATCCCAAATCAGTGTTTCCGAGTTTGCTTGTAAGTTGCGAAATTCCACTAAGGCTTGTAGGCACTGTAGAAAGTACAGTTGCATAAGAATATGCCCTTCCGCCAGGGTTGTTCGTCAAACCATAACTTACGCGCAGCTTTACATCATTGATGTTTTTTGCATTTTTCAAAAACTTCTCATTACTAATTCTCCATGCACCTACAGCAGAAGAAGTCGTTACCCGTTGGTAACCTCCAATAAATTTTGAAGACCCGTCATTACGAGCATTGACGGTAAACAGATACTTATCGTCAAGACCAAAATTAACACGCCCAAAATACGACTCCACGGCATCTGAGGATTTTGTTCCACTATTTGTTGCAGTTGTTGCATCACCTGAACTAATTACTTGCACATTGTTTGAAGGGAAGTTTCTGCGGCCAGCTCCCACATCCTCTCCGAGGGATACCTTAGCCTCATGACCAACCATTACATTTGTATTGAACCGGGTATTAAACAAGTGATTGTATGTAAGATAATTACTTATTTTTTCATCGAGATTTTGAGAAAAACCATAACTGCTATTATTGTATGTTTTCTCTATAGTACCCATTTTGTAGGTCGGAGAAAACTTATCCTGAGTAGCCATCGAAAAACCTCCTGAGACTTCATTTCTCAAACTCAAATCGTCAGTAAATTTAATATCAGCATAAGCACTGCCCCAGAACTGGTATCTATTTACTTTGTCCTTGGTAATTTGGGCAACGGCAGAAGGGTTTACTACCGGTTGCACCCAACCACTAGGATTATAAGCTCCTCCCCAACTTCCATCGCTATTCTTTACTGCAATGTCAGCAGTTTGGCTAAGAGCTGTTTTAATTACGTTCGAACTGCTAGAATTTACATTTTCACTAATATTTGTCAATTGAATATCTGTTCCAATTTTTAACCATTCAGTGGTTTTGTTATCAAGGTTGAGTCGCACCGAAGTTCTGGCAAAATCAGATCCCAAGGCAATCCCTTGTTGTGTTAAATATGAAGCGGACAGGAAGTATGTTGTTCGAACGTCACCTCCTCTTAAAGAAAGTGTGTGACTGGTCATGGGCGCATTTCTAAACAATTCACTTTGCCAGTCTGTACCCTTGCCCAGGTATTGGGGATTTGCAAACTGGGGTCTTGTATCAAACCCCCATCCGATACCGGCATTTCTATCGTTTACAAAAGTTGCATATTCCTGTAGATTCATAACAGGAACTCTACTCATCAACTGTTGATAACCAGTGTAGAAATCATAAGTTATAGTAGGTGGAGCCACCTTACCTCTTTTAGTAGTAACTACAACTACACCATTTGTCGCTTCAAAGCCATAAATGGCAGTAGCAGAAGCGTCTTTTAAAAAATCGATTGATTCAATATCAGAAGGGTTAATTCCAGCCGTTGGGTTGACACCGCTCTCCCTCCCCATCGTAGCACCTCCGTTCATTTTAATTCCATCCACTATCCACAAAGGTCCGCTGCCACTAAAAGATGATAGTCCGCGAATTTGCATTGAAACAGCACCACCCGGTTGTCCGGATATTTGCTGCACAACCACACCCGGAACTTTCCCTTGCAGTGCCTGCTCTATACTAACCGGCTGAGACTTTTGAATTTCAGCACCCGAAATAGAAGAAATGGATCCGGTAACATCTTTTCTTTTTACAGTACCATACCCAATTACCACCACTTCGTCAAGCGATTTTTCGTTTTCTTTTAAACGAATGATTAATTTATCTTCGCCTACTTTTACATCTTGGGCTGTGTAGCCGATATAACTTACTCTAAGCGTTTCGCCGATTTTAGCTTTGATAGTAAAAACACCATTTATGTCGGTAATAGTGCCTTGCGGTGAACCTTTCACCAAAATATTTACGCCAATAAGTGGCTCGCCGTTTGATTCGGCCAATACAGTGCCCGTAACTTTCCCATCGGAATTTTGAGCCGATGCAAGTCCAAAGGAACAGAGCATTGCTGCGATGATTACGTACTTGTTCATAAAGCGTTTAATCGCCCTTTGAATGCATCGAATCATGTGATTTTCAGTCATAATTTAATTTAATTTAAAGTTAATAATTATTTGTTATTTGAAGGCTTTTATATGCTAACTCCAACTTCCATTCTTTAAAAATGTATTGATTATCATGGCGTTAGTGTAATATATTCTTTATAAATCCAGCATCAACCTACATCATCAATAGTTGTCGGCTTTTATTTCTTATTTACTCTTTTATACAAAAGATAACAGGAGCAAATGTATCGTAATTTTTTTTATACTATAGGGTCAATTTGTATCATAATACGACCTCATTTGTTGCAATCTTTACATTTAAGTTTTGTAATTAAGATTTTCATCTGATATTTGGCTATATACGGCCCATTCCGTTTTGACATTTCATATATTCAATTCCTTTGGTTATTGTAAATCACTGTTCAACCAGTTTTTACCAACAAACTATCTCTTACATACACTTTTTGCTAAAAGTCAATTATCTGGTTACAAAAAATCTTCTGGTGGCTATGCAATGACTATTTTTTACAGATAACAAATAAAATCCTCCGGAAAGAGACGAAACATCCGTAGTAATTGGTGAATATCCGTCATAATCCGCCTTAAAAGACTGCAATTTTCGTCCGCTTTGGTCAATGACAGCAACTTCTGTCGGTTCAGCAACATTCGAACTTATAGTGACACTTAGTTTATCACTTGCCGGAATGGGATAGATCTTTATTTCATCAGTCTGGCTCTTGTGCTCTGTGATTCCGGTTGATGTTGATTTCAATAAAACAGCAGTTGTCGAAAGTACTGGTACTGAAAGGGTAAATGAATTTGAATTGACCGTCAGCGAATTTTTCTTTAAAGCATTGTTGGTATGCGAAACGAAAGTTTCGGTTGTAGGTAGCGATGACAACTGTAGTGTTGAGTAGCTTCCGTTAGGTGCTGAAAAACCATTTAAATTAACCGTTACATTATGTGCAGAACTCATGTCGCGATTCACAATAATTACAGTCATCGAATCGGCTGCTGCGGTTACTGTGGTATAAGCAGATACAGTGGTCTCAATTGAAGAAGTACTGGAAACACTATATCCTTTTGCATAGCGGCTGAAAAGATGTAATGTTTCCCACATGCCATTCATCCATGTCCATGGGGTAAAGAATTCAACACCATTATTAGCAAAAGTACCAAGATGTGAGGCATATACAACTGAAGTAACACTAGGCTTTGTATCTGACGATGCAGGACTCCACTCGCTTACTGAACAGGTAATTCCACTATTTGCTCCATAATATTGTGTCAACCAATCGTTAATGCGTTTAAATATATATTCCTTATTCAAACTGGTTTCCCAACCACCGTTAATACTATATAAACCATTGGCACCTGCATATGCATAATTCTTATCGTAATACATTCTGTGTAATTGCAAGGCATCTACGTCTCCGTTTTGCGCCCACGGATAATTATGAATATCCACGACATCAAGCACTCTAACTCCGGAAGCTTTTTCTTCATCAGCACATCGTTTGATAAAATACTCAAGCCAGCAATAATATTTCCCTTTTATATTTATACTTTCATTACTCCACTTAAACCATTGCCATTCACTTGTGGTAACTGGACCACAGAATTTAACTTCCGGAAACAAAGCACGGGCTTTTTTTGCTATATTAATATAATTATCCATATATGCAGACGCAGTTGACAGAGTCTTCATTACATCATTGTGGGTTCCGTTCCAACAATCCGACTCATTATCCATGTTCCAGTATTGAAGTTGATTTTTATTCAAACCAAGACCACCTGCTCCAAACCAGTGCTTTAGTATTGCTACTGTAGAATCGGCAGGCCATACCTGTGTATAAAGATTAATATCGCCGTCTTTCAAAGCTTTACTAGGGTTTGCAGTATCAGTTGTGTTAGCTACACCTCCTCCAGCCAAATCCTGACCAACACCAAACCAATAATTTGATTGATTATAGCCCCAGTCATTGAAATTATAGCTTTTACTTGAAGCTACCCTACCAATTAGTTGAAAAGCAAACATTAGCTGCATGTTAGGATAAGTTGTAGTATTATCTTTCGCTGTTTTATCCCAATCAATATCATAAACATTATTGTACCAGTCTGGATGACTTGTTATTTTTTTTCTCCAGTTATATTTGGTAGCATTATTACCACCATTCATACGGGCAAAGCGCAATCCGGCATCTTTATAAAATTGCGCAGGTTGGTCGAAAGTATTGTTACGTCCATAGATGTAGGGTGATACCTTAATTTTGTTTACAGTGGCATTTACCGTAACACTTACATCCTGTGCCACTATTGTTGAGGTTGCAAAACAACTCAGCAGGAAAATAAAGAAATAATTTTTCAGAAAGTGATGTTTCATGATTTTAGGACTTGTCAATCAGCGTTTAAATTTATATTTACTTTTCATTATTACGATTTGCTATCGATATTTACTGCTCATTATCAGGAGTGTATGTAAAATAATCAAAATCAGTATATGCTTTCGATAATTTACTTTCTGAAGTTGAAAAGAGACCCAAATAAATCCCGGTAAATCCTCCGGCTGTTTCGGAACTTATATATCGTGTATTCATTTTACCGAGTGATTGGAAATTAGTGCCATCGAGAGAGTATAAAAAAGTATAGTAATCAGCACTGCCTCTCACTTGTAAGTAAACTTGCTTTTTAGGTATTTCCACTTTTGCATCGGTATGCAGCAAGTTTCCAAGTCTGTATTTTAGAATTAAAAAACGCTTGGAATTTGACTCTTGGAAAATAGACAAATCATAATGCGCCTCATTACTCATCAATACCGTAATCCCCGATTCGTCTCCTTTCTGCGCATCAAACAAATTCAATGCTGTCGTTGTGCTGAAATCAACATGTTCTTGTCGTCTCCCAACAAAAGTAGGGGAGTCAACATCATCTAATTTCACCGGCGATGCTTTTAAGCGCAAGTAACCCTTGCGCCTATTTAGGGAATAATTATTTAGGGTTGGATTTCTAAGATAATTCCATTCAAACCCAAGTTTTTGTTCATCGAAAGTTGTATTGTATAAAGCCTGTTTCACGGGCTGAAGAGGCAAAGTAGAGACATTCATATTCAGGTCAATAGTACCATTCCCATTAATCACAGGCCAGGAATTTTTATCCCAACGCACGGGCGCCAGGTAAGTTTCCCTTCCCAACAAATGATGCAGTCCTGATTGTGGGCGAAATGCCAGACAAACCATCCACCATGAGCTGTCATTGGCTTGAACCATATCGGCATGTCCGGTACCTTGGATAGGGTTCCATTGGGCATTTACATTCATATGAGTCAATATTGGATTGGCAGGATTCGATTCGTAAGGTCCGTCAATATTTCTACTTCTGGCAATTGTCACTCTGTGGGCATACTCAGTCCCGCCTTCAGAAATCATCAGATAGTACCAACCGTCTTTTTTATAAAGATGTGGTGCTTCGGGGTAACGTCCTCCGGTTCCAGACCAAATGGCTTTACTTATTGTTAATTGCTCGCCTGTTGTTGGGTTTATTTCTGATAAATAAATGGTATTGCCGGGGTTGCTTGTCAGGTAACATTTGTCTCCTTCGAAGTAAAGTGATGGATCAATACCGGCTTGTTGAAGCCAGACAGGTTCAGACCACTCGCCCGCCGGGTCTTTTGAATATACAATAAAGTTTCCTTTGGAAACATTTGTTGTAATCATGTAAAACATTCCCTTGAAATAGCGAATGGTAGGAGCATAAATGCCTCCGGAAACCCTGCAGTTATTGAGGGGCAGTTGCGAAGGACGGGTCAGGCAATGCCCAATTTGTTCCCAGTGTATCAAGTCTTTACTATGGAACAATGGCACACCGGGAAAATATTCGAAGCTACTGGTTACTAAATAAAAATCATCACCAGCTTTACAAACACTTGGATCCGGATGAAAACCAGAAATAATGGGATTTTTATATCCACTGAAATCACTCGCCAAACAAGTTGATGTGATGATTAGAAAAACAAAAAATAAGTTTCTTCTTGACATTTGTATTATGATATTTATAATTTATTTTAAGGTTAAAATAAATGCAATACCAACTTTTCAAATGTACTGCATCTAATTTACAACTTCATTTATTCAGTCAATTTCACGAATGTCCATGCATTCATAAAAACGAATTCGTTAGAATATAAATGGTGCAGCAAAAATATAACATCTCTTGAAACATCTGGAGACGTTATGTTCTGTATTAGGTGCGTTTATGTATTATTCCTGTTGCTGTTGTTTATGGATACGTAGATACTCCGATGGTGACATTCCAAACTCTTCGCGAAAATTAATAGTGAACCTTTTAGGAGTGTTATAACCTACTTCATAGGCTATCTCTGCAATCTGTAATTGGCTTTTTTCAAGAAGCTGACGACCACGTTTCAATCTAATTGTGCGGATAAATTCAGCAGGACCTTTACCAGTAATTACCATTAGTTTCTTGTATAGATGCCCACGACTAAGACCCAAAACCTCTCCGAGCGTTTCGACTGAAAAATCAGTATCATTCATGTGCTCTTCTACCACCTTGATAGCCTTTTCAATAAGCTTCTCATCTAACGATGTAATAGTAATTTCAGCAGGTGAAACATCAATTTTTTGACTAAATGCGATATGACTCTTCTCAGTCCATTCAATAAATTTACGAACTCGAAGTTTTAGTAAATTGATATTAAATGGTTTGACTATATAATCATCAGCACCCAATTCCAATCCTTCAATCACGTATTCTTCTGCGGTACGTGCTGTCAAAAGAATAACTGGTATATGAGACCAATAAATGTTTGTTTTTATTTGCTTACATAGTTCAGTTCCACTCATTACTGGCATCATAACATCACTTACCACAATAGTTACATCGAACTTATCTAATTGTTCCATTGCCTCTTGTCCGTTATTTGCAATTATTACGGTGTATTCATCTCCAAGATTATCTGCCATAAACTCGCAAAGATCATTGTTATCATCAACAAATAACAATATCGGTTTAGTAGTAAGGAAATTGGAGTTTACCATATCTTCATCTTCTTCTAAAACCGTTTCTATTACACTTTCTGTAGTTAGTTCAACTTCTCTAATTGAAATTTGAAAAGTAAATATACTCCCTTTTGGCACGTTATCTGTCACGGTTATAGTTCCCCCATGAAGATTGATATATCCATTTACAATATGTAAACCGATTCCACTACCGGTCTTCTCTTGTTTTTGGGGAGCTTGGTAAAATCGTTCAAATACGAGTTCTTTCTCTTCATCACTAATTCCTGATCCAGAATCAGATACACTAACACAAGCATTATTGTCCAGTTTTTTTATATGGATTTCGATAGTTCCTCCATCGGGAGTATATTTGAATGCATTTGAAAGAAGGTTGGCGAGTGTCTTTTGTATTTTATCATGATCAAATTGCATTAATAAACTCTCCATTTCATTTAACAAGGAGAATTTTATATTCCGCTCGTTAGCATATACGCAAAAAGAAGTGTAAATATCCCTGACGAAATTAATAAAATTACCTGACTTTAAATTCAATGCTTCTGCGCCAACATCTAATTTTCGGAAGTCGAGCAACGAATTTATCAATGTGAGCAGTTGCTGTGCATTTTTATATATAATACTTAATTTTTTTCTCATGCTTTCATTCGTTGCGTCATTCAGTAAAATTTGTAACGGCGTAATAATGAGTGTTAGCGGTGTGCGCAAATCGTGGCTAATATTAGTGAAAAACCTCAACTTCATCTCATTGATATGTATTTCTTTCTCAAGCTCCATTTGAATACGCTGCTGCTCAAATTTTATTCGATGCTTTTTTTTATTTTCATGAATAATAAACATCAATATACTGATAACTAGTATTGAATATAGAATAAATGCCCAGATGGAATAATAATAAGGAGGGGTTACATTTATAAATAATGATGTTGGAACCTCATTCCAAACACCATCGCTGTTACATGCTTTAATTAAAAGTCGATAACTTCCTGAAGGAAGCGTGGATATTACTATTTTGTTTTCATGGGTATGTATCCATTGGATATTAAAACCTTCGACTTGATAAATATATTTTACTTTATCTGCATTCAACAAATCTCCGGTTGTAAAGTGCAAAGTAATAAGCTTATCATTATATTTGAAAGTTAACTTAGAAGTCAGCTCCATTGGACGTTCAAGTAACTTATGACCATTATAAATTGAATCCACTTGAATATCACGATTACCCACAGTCAATCCGGTAAATACGACTTTAGCCATAGGTTGATCCTTTTCAGCCATTTTATTCGGATTGAGAATAGTATATCCATCTACATTCCCTAGTAAAATATCACCATCCCGAAGTTTGCTAATAGAATGGCTATTGAAATAATTATTCTGAAGGCCATCTTTAACTGAATAATTTTTACTGGCAACATTCAGTACATCATTCAATTCTCGCTTTATCGTTAATATTGATAGTCCATTACTCGTTGTGACCCAAATATTATTGAGATTATCCTCAGTGATACCTTTTATTGAATTATCACATAAACCGTTTTTTTTATTAAAATAGTAAAGAGTATCCTTTTTTTGATCCCAAATTGTTAGCCCATCATTATGCCCAATCCACAAGATGCCACGTGTATCTTTATATAAATTAGAAATTTGATTTTCCTTGAACCGTTGACTCCCTTTCTTATTTCCGTAATATATAACTTTTTTTTTGGTTGTAATATCTATGATTGAAAGTCCATAGCCCGTACCTATGTACATTTTATCACCCCCATCATAAAACATATCCAACACATAAACATTATCAGCAAATGGCGAAATTAAAAAGTCAAAATTAGTTGATTCGGATTGCAATATTTGAATTTTACCTCCTAAGGTTCCTATCCAAATATTTCCAAATCTATCCTCCTTTAATCCCCAAATATCATTACTGGTTAATTTGCTGTTTTGTTTAGTGTATTGAACCATCTTGCCATTTTCATAACAAAACAGGCCTTTGTGATAGGTACCAATCCAAACACGTCCCTTTCTGTCTTCTAACATAGAAACAATTGCTGTGTTTGTTACAGGAAGTTTCCTCACATTACTTTCTGAGTTATTTTCCTTCACATATAATCCGTTTCCATCTGTTCCTAACCAAATATTTCGATGATGATCTTCCATTATTGTACTAATATCAGAACATTCCGGATGTTGGAATTTCATAAAATTACGAAAACTTTCATGATAAAATGAAAGCCCTTTTTTTTCATAACCAATCCAGACAGTTCCGTTATTATCCTGATATAAACTCTGGACACTATTAGATGATAAACTGTTGCGTATCCATGGATGATTTATGATATTTGTTATTACATTTTTGACTTTGTCATATATAAACAATCCTTTGTGATCTGTTCCTATCCAGATTTGACCGGTTTGATCTTCAATAATACTTGTTATAATGTTACCTTCAGCCTTAATTTCGGAGGTCAATTCTATTTCCTTCCATTCTTGATTTAGATTATTTCTGTAAAATAAATTATCACTTGAATATAGCCATAACCCGGCATTGCAGTCTATATAAATTTTGGCACCATTTTTAACTATATTTTGGCTAATAAAATCTGGTAATTTTATCAAAGTTTGAGCACCTGAATTTTTATTCAATTGCCAACATACACCTGAGTTTTGAATAACATACAGAAATTCGCCATTATCGGCAATATTGATTGCAATTGGATCAACTAGCGGTGCTTTTATTTTGAATACAACTGTAATCTTCTTCAGAACATCATAAAAAAACACTTTCTTTTTGTTTAAAACCCATAGATTATGTTTTTTATCAACAAAAACTTTGCTGTTTTGATCTGATTGCAAGCCCAGATCAAGTAATAGTTTTTGTACCTCTGAAAGAAAGCAGTCTTTATTTCTTTTGTATACCATGCTCGTATAACCGAGATTAACCCAAATATTACCTAGGCCGTCTTCTTGTAATCCTATTATATCATTTGAAATTAATGAATAAACTTTGAATCCATATCCATCATATCTGTTTAATCCAGACCCAGTGCCTATCCAAAGAAAACCATAACTATCTCTCAGAATTGTTTTTACAGTATTATTAGACAAGCCATCACTTGTATCTAAATGATGAAAAATATAAGATGACTGTCCAATAATACTTTGCAAAAAGATAATCCAAGATATTCCAAGGATATATAGATGTCTTTTGTGTTTTTTCATATGAGAAATAATTTATACTAACTTAAAATAAGTTGGAAGAACTTTTAAACTTTCCATTGCAAAATATTAAAAACTACTGAGTAGTTTTATCTGTTCGTCTTTAATATCATTTAGATAGAAAACACTCATTATAACCTTTATATTTCTTTACTTTGGCTTGTATGGTTACTTAATATATTACTCTATTTCAATAAATTCGGGTTCATAAGGGGCAATTTTGAAATTGCCTTGATAATTTTTGTCAAAGAGTATGCTTCTTGCTTTTCCTTTTAGTTGAATCTCTTTTGGTTCTCCGCTTACATTGAGGTATAGATAATGTTTTTCATCAATCTGCCGGGCCATTACTCCAGAAGGAACTTCCGGGCCTTTTTTGATTTTCAACTGGTCAATAAGTTCATCAAGCAATGGATTAAGTATACTTCCATCTGCTGGCAGACCAACATATATAGCCCGGCCTTTGCCATATACATTTGAAGTCATAATCGGATAATCCTTATCTAGACTTGTAATTTCCCCGATAACTTCAGCACCTTTCGGTTCTATGACATCAAACCTTGCTGACTCTGTATCAATGGCTTTTCCTTTATAAGTAAACTCCAGTTTTTTGCCTTTGTATGATTTGCGGGATATTTCGTTATATGACTCTGTTTCTTCGTAACTTGCAACACGAATTCCGAAAACATCACTCAAATGACCTGGGTGGGTAGAAGCAAATACTTTTCCTGTTTCATCCACTACTGCCGAATTGCTTGTCATGATTACCGTTCCACCATTTTTTACAAAGTCACGAATTTTATCGGCAGTTTTTTCATTCATCACAGTTACACCGGGAACAATCAGCAATTTATAGTTCAATGAACTTCTGCTAATTTCAACGACATTAGCATCCATATTGCGATAATAAAATAACCCCCAACACGCTTGCAGTTGGTTTTCCTGTTGCTCTGGGAAAGAGCTGCTTGCTATCTGGCTGGGAAAAGAAGAGGCCAATCCGACTTCAGACTTAAGTTTGTAAGGGAAGAATTTTCCAATTTTTTAAAATTCTGTTGCAATTTTCTTGTATTCTTCGTACTTGCGGTTGGGCACTCCGTCCCAATCGAGCATTCCTTCCAGATACTGCTCTTCTCCTGAATGCATACTTTGCCATGTCCATCCGCAAACCATCTGATTGCCATACATCAACGTAGCATAAGCCGATTTTCGGATAGAATTCGGCACAGCAGTCATGGTAGTAAATTCGCTACACCAGAAAGGATTTGTACTTTCAAACTGGATACGGGAAATTCCAAACGAAGAGTTCATAACTCCATAATTGGTAATTAACGAGCTACCCGGATAGAAGCCACATCCCTCACGAGCCATTTTGCCTGAGTAAGCCATCTCTGCCCAATCAATATATTTCAAAGCACTGTAAAACCATGCATTTGTGTTTGTGAGTACACCGGGTGCATTTTCGTTTACTTTGCCTATCACCGCAAACAGGAATTGATTTACCTCACTAGAAATAAAAGTGCGGAAATCCAGAATTTTTTCGGGTGCACCATTTTTTTCTCCCGCCGTGGGCAATCCGATTTCTTCAAACTGATTCAGACGACGTGACCAGCGTTGGGTTGCCCAAGCTTTATTTAAATTATCCAAATTGGAATACTTGTTTTTCAACCAAACGATAAATCTTTGTTTAACAGTCTCTGAATAGGAAATCGGACCATCGCCGGATTCATTATCTATGCCGAAAGCTATCAGAGCTGGATGTTTAGCATAACGTTTGGTAATCATATCAGTAAAACGCAAGGCGTATTTTTGATAGTTGGGATCTCCTGCATCATCCATATAACGATGATTCGGATACAAATGATTACCCTTAGCATCAACGACATCTATTGACGGAAATTTTTTGTGCAACCATATTGGCGCAGGATGAACTGCAATATCGAGAATCACCTTAATTCCGGCCTCATTCATAAGGTCCATCACCTTGTCGAACCATTCAAAATCGAATTGTCCTTCTGTAGGTTCATAACTGTCCCAGGCTAAATGTCCCATCCTTACAGAGGTAAATCCTGCAGATTTCATAAGTTGGATATCATTTTTTATCTTTTCTATATTCTTATCATCATGTGGATGATAATTGGTTCCGACATATAATCCCTGGGCTTTTAAAATAGAACTAAAAAAGAGAGGAATTATAATTAGAAGCAATATTTTTATTTTACTCGTGCTCATTTTATTGTTAAATTATTTGTTATTAGATAAAGTTTCAAAACTTGATTCAGTCAATTAATTACCAGGAATTATAAAAATCAACAACCCCCTATCGGCAAATTTATGAATATTCTTCTAAATACATTAGTGTTTTACTAAATTTAGCAAGAATACATCATTTTCCCGAATATCCAGTTCCCTTAAGTATGTAATATTTTCATTGACAGTGATTGTTTCCCTGGCAACAGCAGAACCGTTATTGCGACTTTTTAACTCTTCAACCTGTTGTTTATTAAGCTGATTAGGTTTACCCATGTCAACATATTGTGTATAGGCATCATTAACCCGATAACCAACTTTATAAATCTCCAACGTATATGTTCCTGCCGGTACGTGTGATACGCTTACTTTCACTTTACCTTTGGATTTAGAGGGCAAATCTTTCACATAGTATGTCTGATTATTTATAGAATCAGGAAGCGTGTTTGTAAAGTTCCAAAGAAGCAATTGAACGCCATTATCTGTTTTAGTTGCCCACGAGCGCGTATCTGTATTCTTTAGTTCAGTTTTACCTAGTTTATTCATAAATTGGTAAGCATAAAACGCCGATTTTGGAATTCCCTGAATAGTAAGCAGTCCGAATCCGCCATGAAAAGGAGTATAGCGAGGGCCTGGTTCCTCAAAAATATCGGTGAATACCCAATACGACATTGAATTGGTAGCACTTCCAACCTGTTTGATTTTTTCCAGAATGTATGCTGCTTCATGATAGCTGTCGTGAATCGGATCAGCTGGAGTGTAGGATGAACTCCATTCTGTATAATGCAACTCCAGGTTTGGCTTAGCGGAAGCAGCAATCTCTTTGCGGGATTGCAGTACATCTCCACTTACAGCCATAGAATCTTTGCTCAGTACAGTACCGGTTTTGCCAAATTCATCAAGAAATCCTTGTTGAACACCGTACGAATGTGTACTGATAAAATCGATCGGGACATCGTTTTTAACACAAAAATCAATCATTTCACTCTCCCAGGCAGCACCAGCCGTTCCTGGACCTCCAACCTTATATTCGGCATTTACACTTTTGACAGCTTTCGCAGAGTATTGGTAAAGTTTGAAATAGTCAGCTTGTGTGCCTGACCAGAATCCGGGTGAAAGATTAGGCTCGTTCCAGACTTCGAAATACCATGTTTTCACTTCATCAGTTCCATAACGTTCGGTAAAATGTTGCGTTAGGTTGCGGATAAAATCTTCCCATTTTTTATAATCTTTGGGAGGGGTAACATTTCCTTTCCACCAAAAGATTGTTTGATGACCACTTGCCAATGCATTAGGCATGAATCCTAATTCTACAAATGGCTTAACTTTAATGCTTAACAGATAATCATACAATGCATCTACATACATATAGTTGTATTGTGGATTGCCTTTACTATCTTCGGTGTATACAGCCATATCGTCAGTCAAAAGACCATGCATGCGGATATATTTAAAATCACATTCCTTTTTTACAAATGCCAATTGTTGCTGCCAATCGGCCCGGAGACCTTCGTTGGCTCTTCCTGCTCCGACACATTGCTTGAACATGGTATTCATAGCGCCTTTTTCTGCACTATAATCAACATTGATTACCCTTTGGGTAATCTCCGTTTTTTTGTTCTTTTTACTTAGTGCAAATACAGAAGTTATTGCAAACAAGGCAATCGCTGTTAAAAGAAAACGATTTAATTTCATTTCAAATTTTATTTTATAAGATTATATAATAGTATTTTGCGAGTATTTGTAATTATTTTCCACTATATTCTATTTTATCAGCAATTAGTTTATCAGTCAATAGATTTTCCATTGCAATATCAATTTCTATTTGAGCATTTGTATGAATAATAACCCTACTTTTTATTCGACCAAAATCTTTATACTTAATTTCAATAACATTAAATTACAGAGTTTTTTTGAATTTTATTTTCATTATTTTGTCTTTATAAATGACTGGGCTGCCCGATGTAAATAAGAGTAAATAAAAAGCAATTAATAAAAAAAACAAGGCAAATGCTCCAGAAAAAATTGATATCCCATAATTTCCCATATAATAAAATGCCACTGATAGTACTGTAAATATTGGAATGGAAATAAAAAACGCTACTTATGTTTTTAAAGAAATCATTTATTGACATGCATAATCTTACACTAAATCTTTAATTTCTTGAGTTTTAGAAATCATAATCTTGTCTTTATCAATATGACAATATTCGTATTTCGTTTTAATTATTTTTCCATAGATACCTTTATATCAAGCATTTCCAAAATAAATATATCAAAAGTTAGCAGTGAAATTCGGTTCAAATTCCAAAAAATATTTTTTATTTGGGTTTGGAGAACAAACCTGATAATCTTAATTCCTATTGATTTCTTTGTACTTGAATCAATCTAAAGTTGTTATGAAATTAATGAGGCTGACTGTGCTGACTTGAGCAGAACAATCAGCCTCATACACACAAGTGTTAACTAATACCTAAACCCAATAAAAAATTGCGTACTTTGATTAATACATTGATTAAATGATGGTTGAATAAACAAACATAAATCAAATCAAAAAACAGAGTGCCTCCTAATTTCGAATTATTTATAAATTAATGGCGATGCTAAATTCTGTAAATGAAGTCAATTTATATGCACATAATCTTAAGAACAAAGTTATCCTAATTTTCATTTGGTAATAGTGCCATTTCGTATCAGATAACGGTCATATTTGTTGCAAATGCTAGTGTTATCTGAAATGGGCTACTAATATTCTATCTTATCAAATAGAATCTGTTATATATAATCCAGTCATAAGATCAGTGTTTGATAATGAGTTTTCCAAAGATGTATATATATATTAGTACTCAAACGCAAAAGTCAACAGTCAAATAAACTAACAATTGATTGTATAAGACAACTCCTGTAAAAAATCATCAACGGATTTATCAAAGCAGATCGTAAATAAATTTATGATTTATTGCGTTATCAGAATATAATGTGTAACTTTGAAACTGAAATAATTGCATGACAAAGCGAAGTCAAAATGAAGTCAAAAAATCTGGGACTAAATCGTAACAGAAAAGCAGCAAGAAATATAACGTATTGATATGTAGGGATTAAATGGATAAGGTTCACAACCCGTCCAACAAGAAAAATTCGGATGTATTTGAGCTTACTCGTGCCAAATGCAACAAACTGTAGTCGCTTCCGTAGCAACTCATGTTGATAATCAATAATTTACAGTCAGGTTACTTCCGCGATTTGCAAATTATCAAGGAAGTATTTATTCCTGCTTTTGCTGAACTGACAGATTGCCTTGAAATGACTGCCATGATGATGGCACAGGT
>Ga0209748_1000038_pt1 | contig 114051 bp, 137 predicted proteins | sample BarGraIncu00421A_FD_185490 | JGI IMG/M metagenome (GOLD analysis project Ga0209748, IMG submission 185490) | Arctic peat soil microbial communities from Barrow, Alaska - Barrow Graham LP Incubations 004-21A (SPAdes) (version 2) | ecosystem: Environmental > Terrestrial > Soil > Wetlands > Peat... | reverse complement strand
GAGCAAGTACAGCGCGCTACACACAAAAGGCGAGCCCCGTTGGTTGCACACATAAGGTGAATCTCGTTTCGAGTTGGCGTCGCTCAAACGAAGAAGTCGCGTCAAGTCAACTTGGAGCGATTTTTAGATCGATCACGATATGATATTGATGTGGGGCATATGATCTTACCTTCTTAAGATGAATCATTTCAACGGTTCTATCAAGATTTTGGACAAACTCATTGACTCTTTTAATGGTTTCAGGAAACTCGTTTTCAGGTTTCACGTCGTAGTAATGGACAAAGCCGCCGCTGCTGCTGAGTATGGCCAAGGCGTCGCCTAAGAAATTGAAGGCGCTGTGCGGCAAATTCATAATAACACGATCTGCTGCACCTGCAAATCTTGGTGCTAGGTCTTTTGCGTCGCCCAAGCAAGCTTTGACGTTATGCAACTTGTTCAATTCGATGTTCCTTTTCAGGTAACGAAAAGCAGCAGGGTTCAATTCAAAGGCAATTACTTTTTTTACTTTCTTTGCTAGTAATACGGTAATAGGCCCGACACCAGCAAACATGTCAGCAACGGTCTCATCCAACTGCGCCATTTCAACCAAGCGGTGTCTTTCTGTCGCTAAGCGTGGGCTGAAATAGACTCTCGAGACATCGACCAGCATTCTGGAGCCGTGCTCTTTATGTTCTGTCTCCGTCCGTCTCTCGCCAGCAACGATGATGAGGTCTTTCAGTCTGTACTCGCCACTCACACCGCTAACCGCAGCGAGAACAACTTTGATGTGTTTTTGCGTCTCCAAAAGTTCTGTCGCGGCAGCTCGAGCACCATCGAACCAACCGATTATAGCAATGTCCCCAATTGTATCGTATCTTATTCCAAGCCTCTTCCGAAGCGTTTGTGGCCGAACGTCAACTAGGCATGCTTCGACGTTATAGCGGTGTTCGTGCGGCCCTCCTTTGAACGGTATATAAAGCCGTCCGTTTCGTTCTTCTATTTTGTATCTTTCATCCAGGAGGCGAAGCTCCTTGAGCTCTCTCCTGACCCGCTCGCCTTCTTGTTTTGGTACGGTGACGCACCATTTTTTCTGTGACTCGAGCATCCCCTCGATATAAGAACGCTTGAAGTTATCTTTTTTCTGGTTTTCGACAAGCTGCGCATGCAAACAGGACTAACGCCACTAATTTGAGAGAGAAAAAGCTATTGCATTTGACACCAAGCTATTTGCCGGATTCTTTCTCGGATCGAGGTAGTTCGTTGCTGATATTCGTTGGTCTGGGTCTATTTGATGAAGACGATATATCAGTGAAGGGACTGAAAGCGATCGAAAACGCCGATGTGATATACGCTGAGTTTTATACTTCAAAGCTGATAGGAACGACAATTGAGAAACTTGAAGCAGTCTATAAGCGCAAAATCCATTTGCTTGATAGAGAAGATGTAGAGCAAGCTCCCGACAAGAACATTCTAAGAGACTCTAAACACAAGAATGTTGCCTTCTTGACTGCGGGCGATGCTATGATCTCTACGACACACGTCGATTTGAGAATACGAGCGCACAGCCAAGGGATAAGCACCCAAATTATTCACGGTGCGTCGATCACTACAGCAGTTTGTGGATTGACTGGCCTTCAAAACTATCGTTTTGGCAAATCGGCGACCATTGCTTTTCCGTACAAAGAAATCTCAGATATGCCCTACAATACAGTCATGTTGAATCTAAGGAATGACCTCCATACGTTGCTCTTTTTGGATATAAAAGAAGAATTTATGACGCTTGAACAGGGAATAAAATTGCTGCTTCACAGTGAACACGAGAAAGGCCGGGATAAATTGGAGTCGTTGCTAGGTGTAGGCATTGCTAGGGCGGGGTCGCGCACACCGACCGTGAGAGCAGACACGCTGGGGAAGCTTAAAGAATACGATTTCGGCCCCCCGATGCACGTTCTTGTCATTCCGGCATCACTTCATTTTGTAGAAAAAGAGGCGCTTCAAACGTTTGCTGGTACTTAAAATGTCGGAAATCGTGGAGAAGGTGGAACGTTATGAAGCAATGCTTCGCGTTGAGCTTGAACGCGTAGAAATCATTTCCAACAATGAGGCTTCAACAGATTTTTTAGTCATGGCGCGGTCTTACTATAAAGATGGCCTCCATTTTCGAGCTATCGGCGATTTAGTCAATGCTTTGGTGTGCTTTAGCTATGGCCATGGATGGCTTGATGCAGGAGTTCGCGTAGGGGCACTCCGGACTGAACAAACAGCTTAAACGGCAGCTCTTCGATCGAACACGTGTTAGTCTTTGGAAGACTCGCGCTATAAGAATATTAATTAACAGTGCAGGCTTAAGAGAAAGTATGCCCGACTATTATGTCACGCTCGAGGCAGCATGGCTGGTAAAAGACGTCAAATCGGTAGATGATGCTATAGGTATAGCGATAGCGGAGACTGGTAAGCGTTTAAACCCGAAGCTCAGCAAGGTTGAAGTCGCAGTCGGGTCGATATCTTGTCCCGCGTGCGGAGAAATATTAGACAGTGCGTATTTAGTGGCGAAAACAGCCCTCGTCGGATTGATACTTGAAATCAAAATATTGAATGCCGAAAACGAGTCCCACGCAGCAAAAATCGCAAAGTCAGTAATAGGCAAAGCTTTGGTAGACGTGCCGCTTAAAGCAATTGACGTTGTTCTAAAAGAAGACTGACACTTGCCTGTTCTAATTAAACGGAGACTGGATGCGTTTAGCTGCTTTGATTTCGGGGGGCAAGGACTCAATCTGCGCACTAACGTGCGCGTCCTACGCACACGAAGTGGTGCAATTGGTGAACATTCAACCGGTAGAAGACTCATTTATGTATCACACACCGTGTGTAAATGTCACCCCTCTAATTTCACAAGCTGTCGACATCCCACTAACATCGGGCGTATCTTCTTCATATGAGGACGAGTTAGTCGTACTAAGAAGCTTGCTGCAAGATCTCGAAGTGGACGGGGTTGTAGTGGGTACGATAGCATCAAACTACCAGATGAGTCGATTTAAAACGCTCTGCGAACAGCTGCAATTGGACCTGTATGCACCCCTCTGGAACAAAGGTAGCGAACATCTGCTACGAGCAATGGCGCGCTTAATGCAGATTACTATCGTTCAGGTCGCGGCGTATGGATTGGATGAATCGTGGCTAGGTCGTTCAATGGATGAAGAAGCGGTTAACGATTTATCTGTTTTGCATCAAAGATACGGAGTGCATATTATGGGGGAAGGGGGGGAGTATGAAACGCTCGTCCTCGATGCGCCGATCTTTCACAAACGCATTAAGATAATCAGTTATGAAAAGAAGTGGTTTGACGGACAGTGCAGAGGGTATATAGAGATTCGTAAGCTAGAACTTCAAGAAAAGGGCGGGGCGGATAGATGAAGTTTAGGTTGTTTAGTCCGAAGGAGAAAGTCGTAAAGGGGATGGAAGAGCGGACTGCTGGACTGATGAAATATGTCTTCGCAGCGCCACGATGGAAAAACACGATCCCATTTACGCTTGCATTGTCTCTCGTGGTCGGCGCGGGTGTCTTTAACCTTGGGTTGAGAGAAAATCTTCTCGCTGGCTTGGTCCTTATTGGTATCCCAGCAGTGCTGGCCGCCGTTTTTACACATCCGCTGGCTCGGCTGTTGCAAGGAACTATGACCATCAATCGTTCCGCTTTGTTGGCGTTCATTGGAGCCATAATTATTAGCATTTTTTGTATCATCGGTGCGGTGATTTCGTTTGTTACAGGTTGGCAACTGACGTTTCCAGCGTACGTCATGTCATTAGGCGTAGTTTTTGCTTTCAGGCTTTTAGTGCTGATGGCCACGACGATGAAGGGCGCTGCCCGAAATGTAGGCCCTGCTTCACTTCAAACTATATTTGGGGCTATTTTCTTGCCGTTATTCGGGGTCACGGGCTTCGTCGTGAATTTAGTCATAATAAGCATCATTTTCACGGTGGGGACGCTAGTATTCATACGGTACATCGATGCACCTTTAAGAAAGTCGTTCGGCGTTAGCGGCATAGATTTCATACGCGGCTACATTGCGCAAGCAGTCGACGGCGCCCCTGGGATGGAAGACTTCTTTAAAAAGATAGGCGAATCTGTGACAGTTCCCGTCACTACCCTTTCCTTTAGGTCCAAAGAACAGCTTAAAGCCACTTTTGTTATCCCAGCCGTACATCCAGGTCCAGTCGGTGAGCTTGGCGGCGGGAATCTGCCCGTGAGGATAGTGGAGAATCTCGATGGCGGAGAGGTTTTAGTTCCCCACGGAACCGCGACGCACGATTTCAATTTAGTTTCGGCAAAAGAGTCACTGAAAATAGTTGAAGCTGCGGCACGCGCGCTGGAAAACACCCAATATAGCACAGACGCATCAAAATCAATTAGAGTAAAGAAAGGTAAGGTAAAACTTCTCGCTCAAAGATTTGGCACCTCAATTCTGTTTATATCGACTTTGTCGCCCGAATCTACAGAGGATATTGAATTTGGGCTTGGTCTGGTTGCTAGTGCTGAAGCGAGAACACAGGGTGTGCGATGTTCTGCGTTGATTGATGCACACAACTGCACGGCTCCATACGCGTCATCCATATGGGCGGGCACGAAGAATTCATTCGATCTGATTGACGCGATTAGGGAGGCCTCGTCACGACTGATGCTAACAGAACCCCTTGAAACTGATATAAAGCTTGGAATAGCTAGTAAGGGGCCTATTTTCAGACGAGACGAGGGTATGGGCGATCTCGGAATTCAGGTTGCTTTAGTTGACGCTGCAGGACAGCGAACAGCGTACATCTTGGCGGATGCTAACAACATGGTGCCAAATTTGCGGGAAATGATCGTTAGCGCTTTGAAAGTCGATGAAGCGGAAATCATGACCACTGACAACCACGTCGTGAACTCCTTTGGTGGTGCGAACTGGTTGGGGCTCAAAGCCGACAACGGCGTTCTGTTGAAGACGATCATAGAGCTTGTTGATGAGGCAGAGGAGGATCTAGAGCCGGTTTCTTTTGGGATGAACACCCAACAAGCTACAGGGGTATCTGTTTTTGGCTCGCAAAAGACTGCACAACTCGCAAGTACAGTAAATGCTATAATGGCAATGGGCGGCGCCTTGGCAATCTCCGTGATTATTGCGTCTGTAGCTATCTCGTTGTTACTCGTTCTGTTCAATTCTTAGCGCGGCACCGTTCACCGTTTAGAGATGAAATAACGCTTAGATCTACCGATGGGTGAAGTAGCACGTTATTTTTGTCAATCCGTCTCGTTCCACCCGATCAACTCTAACAAATCCGTAACGTTCAAATTGCACTGCGTTGTTTAGTTCATTTTCAATGCCAGTTTCGCCGACTCCTACATCGATTCCGCTCGGCGTCAGTACCTGAACCAGAGGCCCGTCAGGTGGGGCCCAGTGGATTATTTTCGTGCCTTTCACTATTTCGTGGCCGGCGTATTCTGCTTCAAGAGGCTCTTTGCTTATAATTCGAACGTTATAAAGGTCCTTCAATCGCAAGAAATCGCCTAGAGAAAACGCATTGTCTTTTGCACTTATGCAAACGTCTGCTTCGACGGGAATCTCTCTGTACACACTAGGATCTGACGGGTGCAGCGGTGCATGGGCTATCGTAGGGGCGCTTTCGGCTATGTGCATCAGGACCGGATTGTCTACGAAGAAATATCTATGAGCAACCGGGTCCACGATTTTTCTATTCTCAGCATAGAGGTTCTCTAGGCTCACGCTAATATCCGATTCGTTAACGCCAAGCTTCAAAATAAAGCGCTTGATCGCTTCTGGAGTAAAACCTCGTCGCCGCAAAGCCCTCAGTGTTGGAAGTCTAGGATCATCCCACCCACTGTAAAGTCCCTCGCTAATCTGCTTCTTCAGCGCACTTGTTGAGAACTTGCCGAATTCGTGAACACTAATCCTCCCCCAGTGCAAGGTGAACGGGTACTCCCACCCTAGATGGTCGTAAAGGAACTTCTGTCTTTTTTCACTGTCACGTAAATCTTTTCCTCTGATTATATGCGTAACTCCTAGCTCGTGGTCTTCAATGGCCGATTCGAAATCAAGCAGCGGCCACACTCGAAATGTCAGTCCTCGGGGGTGCGTCAGATCAACAATTCGGAAGCCTATCCAGTCTCGTAAAGCAGGGTTTTTATGAGTTATATCAGTTTTAATTCTTAAAACAGCTTCTTTTTCGCTAAAATGTCCGTCGAGCATTTGTTTCCAACGCTTCATATTAAGTTTAGGTACATTGTCGCGATCAGGACACGCCAATCCTGCTTCTTTAAGCGTCTTAAAGTGCTGTTGGGGGCAAGTACAAATATAGGCTGCACCCATTGCGATGAGTTTTTCAGCGTAACGGTAATATACCTCCATCTGGTCGGAAGCGTTAACCACGACGTTGGGGGTTGCACCAAGCCATTCACAATCCTCGAGGTACCACGCGTACGCTTCAAGCATTGGCCGCTTCGTTTGAGGGTCGGTATCATCAAAACGCAAAATAAATGTACCGTCGTATCTTCTAGCGTATTCAGAATTGACAACAATTCCGCGTGCGCTGCCGAGAGTCGCGGGCCCATTAGGATTAGGTGCGAATCGCATGATCACGCGTTCGTCGTGCGGCAGCTCCGGGAGATCGGTCTTTTTACCTTGCTGCTGTCCTTCGTGATGCAGCAGTTCTGGGGCTATTTCTTCGAGCAATTCTCTCTGTTCATCGAGAGTCAGGACGTTGACCTCAGCTATGATATAGTCCGTTGAGCTTGATATTGCTGAAGCTTGCTCTCTAAGTTCGGGATAATCTCCAATAAGCTTTGAGATAACGGCACGTCGGTCTGCCTTGCCTCCGTGTCGAATCGCATTTTGGAGGGCTCGTGTCTTGATCTCCGTGCTTAAAACCTGAGGATCCACTCGATCGCCTCGACTGATAACAATCAATATACTCTGGAAATCATATGGTCCGCGAATGCGAGCAAATTATCTTTTGCCTCTGAATCGGCACTAACAGAGAGTCGCGACTTGCCGACTTTTAGAAACTCTCGCGCCTTTTCCATGGCGTAATCGATCGATCCAGCATTCTGCAAAGCTTCAATCGCTTTGTCGATTTCATTTTCTGTCGTAAGTTTAGATGGGTCAATGGTTATCCCATGCTTAAGCCCGTGTATCATAATGAGCGTCATCTTGCCTTCTGTGAGGTCGCTTGCTCTGTCTTTTCCAAGCACTTCGTATGGTGTAATTAGGTCGAGCACGTCATCGCGGATCTGAAAACTAATACCGACAGCAATGCCAAATTCCCAAAGTGCGTGCACTTCATCTTCAGTGCCGCCCCCGAGTATGCCTCCCATGGCAAGACTAGCTGCGTAAAGGACAGCTGTCTTTTTTTGAACCATGTCTAGGTAATCTGCCTCCGATACGTTCCGATTATGCTCGAACGCGATGTCGAGCCATTGTCCTTCGCAGACGTGTAAACATGCCTTCGCGAGTAGCCGAAGACATTTTATTACCTTGTCTGGTTCTTTTCTTGTATAAGAAAGCACTTCAAAGGCTTTGGCATACAGTGCGTCGCCTGCTAAGACGCCTTCTGGCATCCCCCACTTTTTGTGAACGGTCTCAATGGAGCGTCTCGTCTCATCAGCATCCATGATATCGTCATGAATTAGCGTAAAATTGTGGATAAGTTCTACGGAGACCGCGGCGGGAATTATCGTGTCTATAGCGATGTCCGGGTCCACCGTTTGGGCAGCCATTAGCAAAACTGAAGGCCGCAGCCTCTTCCCACCTGCTTCAATGAGATGCCGGGCAGCTCTGTACAATTCTTCGGGAAAAACTACCTGGACATAGTCATTTAGCGCATTGTCGATCATATCCTTTCTTTTGCCTAAGTCGTGGCTCAAACTGCTCATTTTTGGCATCTCCATGAAAGCGCTGCGATTTCGCTAACGATATGCGGCTTCCTCTTGGCTTCTAAGGTTTTACCGAAATGTTCTGGCCGTTTCTCAAAAGGTGAATATTGTCCCGCAGGCTGTAACCCGCTTCTTCCGCCAGTTCTACGTAAGAGCTCGTCATCGTCAGATCTCCGTGTGTTGGAAAAATGTGGCTTGGTTTGAGCATCTTGATCATTTCCCAATGGTCTTCACGGGCCGCGTGTCCTGAGACGTGGACGTTGGTATAAAGCCGCGAACCGTGCATTTTTAGCTTTGTTTCGAGCGAATATCGGTTGCCCGCATTGATGGGGTTGGGGATCACGTCAGCAGAAAACACGATCTTGTCGCCAGGCGTAACTTGAAAGGGCGTCAGGTCGCGTGCGACCCTCGTGAGCATAGCTTCGGGTTCTCCTTGATGACCCGTGATTATCGGAAGGTATTTGTCTTTGCCCTCCTGCATCACTCTTCTTAATATTTTGTCTACCGATCTCCTGTTTCCGTACACACCAATATCATTTGGAAGCTCTACATATCCCATCCTTTCAGCTGTTCCCAGATATCGCTCCATAGAGCGGCCGAGGATCAGTGGGCGCCGGTCCATCTCTTGAGCCGCTTCGAAGATTGTCTTTACGCGGGCGATATGTGACGAAAACGTCGTGACAAGCACCCCTTTGTCTTCTTCTTCAGTTCCAAGCAGTACGTCGCGAACTAGGTCTTTAGCAATCTGTTCTGACGGGGTTTTGCCGACCTCCTTGACTCGAGTGCTTTCTACGATCAAAGCGAGCACTCCCTCTTTTCCCAGACTTTTAAGGCGATTGAAGTCTGGGGGTTTGCCAATCACAGGAGTTCGATCGAGCTTGAAGTCGTTTGCATAGACGAGAGCGCCGGCCGGCGTATGTAGCACGGCAAATATTGGATCGGGTATGCTGTGTGTCGCTCTTACGAATTCAACTGCTATATCGGGAGTTATTTGGTACACTTGTCCCGCTTCAAGCGTATAAAGGGGATTTTCGACGCCGAACTTCTTCTCGGCCTGGATCTGTTGTGCTATCAGTTCAGCGGTAAACGGTGTCGCGATTATTGGGGCGTCATATCTGTGTGCGAGCTTCGGCACTGCGCCTATATGATCAAGATGTCCGTGCGTGCAGACTATCGCCTTTACAGCCCTCTTGGATTGACTCAGTGGTGCGTCATTTGGTATCGCTCCCATCTTGATTAAGTCAATAGGATGCATCTTCTCTATTTCTGCATCCTCGTGAATCGCAATCCTGTCTAGCCTGAGCCCCATATCTATGACTACGATGTCTTTTTTCACCCGAATAGCAGTCATATTGCGCCCGACTTCTTCGTAGCCGCCAATTGCGTTAACTTCTATCTCCACTAGACTACCTCCTTGTCTGAAGCTCTGTTAGGTTAAATCCACGTTGCTGCAAGATCTCTTTGGTTTCGCCTGTGATAATAAGTGGGCATCTTTTAAGATCAGCGAGTGTCCTACATCCCGTGAGCAACATAGCAACTTTCAATTCTTCAGTTATCGCTGTGATCTCGCTTATTACATTTTCTGGACCTTTTATTGCGAGTTTCAATAAAGGCAACCCTATACCACACAATGACGCTCCAAGAGCAATTGCTTTGGCCACGTGAAGGCCGTGCCTAATTCCCCCGGTTCCGATAACGGGCAGGATCAAAGACTCTAAAATGGATATCGCAGTAGGTATACCCCAGTTGCTATATAGTTCCCCTAATCTCTCAAGCAGAGGGTCTGTCTGTGCACGGTAAGTCTCAACTTTGGCCCAGCTTGTACCTCCAGCACCACCCACGTCAATCGCAGACGCTCCTGCCTTTTTTAGTAGAGTTGCTGCCTCTCTAGAGATGCCAGCACCGGTCTCCTTGGCGATAATCGGCACCCGCAGGGATTCACTGAGCGATTTTATGGCGTCGAGGCAGCCTTCTGCGTCGGTATTCCCTTCCGGTTGCACAGCCTCCTGTAGGAAATTTAGGTGAATTGCCAGTGCGTCTGCGTCCACCATTTCGATTATGCGTTCGATAATATCTAGGTCATATTCCTTGATTTGAGTAGCACCAATGTTGGCTACCACGAAGGCATTAGGCGCTCGCTCTCTGACTATGCTAAATGACTCGATTTGTTCAGGATGTTCAATCGCTACGCGTTGACTCCCGACACCAATGCCGATTCCGAGTTGCTCTGCTGCCGTTGAAAGTGCAGCATTCACAGCGATAGCTTCCCTGTGTCCACCTGTCATTCCTGCAATAAAGATGGGGGCTGTGAAACGTCTTCCTAAGAATTCAGCAGTCACATCGATTTTTGACTTTGCAATTTCCGGGACTGCATTATGAATGAATCTAATATCTTCAAGGCCTGTTTTTCCTGATTCTACGTCTTCAGCAGCGCAAATCGTTAAGTGCTCTATTTTTCTATTCGTTGTCATTTTGTTTCCATGGATATAATCGTCCCTACCTGTTGGTTTGACATCAAGAACTTAGCTATGTTGCCATCACGAGTAGCGTTGAATATTTCTGATTGAATGCCAGCTTTCGCGATTTCCACAAGTTCTGAAACTTTACGGAGCATACCCCCAGTGACGTCTACGACGCTTGAACCGACGATTTCTTTGCTGTAATTTTCAAACTCGCTAGCGTTGAGATGGGAGATTTTTTCGCCTTTGTATATAATTCCGTCAACGTCTGTTCCGATACCTATTCTTTCAGGTTGCATCCTTTGTGCCAGAAATGCTATTATTTGATCTCCTGATAATATGTTGAAACCGTCAGCGCTGTCAATAACGATGTCGCCATGAAGCACCGGAATGGTATCGTTTTCGAGCATCAGGCCTAACACAGTCATGTCGAAATGTGCAATTCTGCCAGCATCTAGCGTGATGCTATCTAACGGGTGAATAGGCAGTGCAGGCACACTTTGGGAATGTAACTCGTTTATAAACTTGGTGTTCAATGAGGATACCGCTCGATGGGTCTTCCACACGTCACTAACGCTTCGGCCTTTAGACAAGTACGCCGCTGCTTGCGGGTGGCCGAATGAGCCAGCGCCGTGGACAAGCACGAGATCAGCTCTCTTTGCGTTGGCTATCTGTTGAGCCACCATGCGCACGAAATCTTTTCGCACAGTGCTCGCTCGCGCTTTGTCCGTCAAGACAGAGCCTCCGATTTTAAGCAGAATCACATTGAATCACGCCGTTTTCACTCTGTCTGAAGACCTGAATCAGAAAATTCCGTGTTTAACACTTTGGCATCGTGCTTTTCGATAGCTTGCGAGACATTCTTGACGTTTTCATCTTGCGTAATTGCCAGCATACAGCCCCCTCGTCCGGCGCCTGTAATTTTAGCTCCGAGTGCTCCTGCCGCCCTCGATGCGTAAATAAGTCTGCTCAGCGCTTCATCGCTCACCCCGATTGACTCGAGCAGTCCTTGATTAATATTCATCAATTCGCCCAAGCCGTCAAAGTCTTCGTCAGCAAGCTTCTGTTTTCCTAAGCGCGTTATGTCCCCTATTGAAGACAACACGTCCGTAATCAGTGTAGGATACTTCTGTTTTAATCTTGTTACTGAAGCAATGACGTCACTGGTTGACCGTTCAATGCCTGTTGCGCCGATTATGATCGGTATATTGAGCGATGAAAGATGGCAAGTTTTAGTCTGCTCTATTAGCACTACGCCCCCGGTTGAAGAGACAAATGTGTCTGCTGGACTGGCCCTCCCCTGAACAGCGGTCTCTACTTGATGTCCGATCTTTGCCACTGCTTCATTTTTCAGCTCTATACCTAGACATTCAGCAAGCGCTTTTATCGTCGAGACTGTCACGGCCGCTGAGGAACCTAACCCTTGACGAGGAGGCAGTTGCGATTTTATCGTGATTTCTGCGCCAAAGTCTGTATTGAATAATCGTTTTATGGTTTGAGCAGCACAACAGGCATACCTGAACTCCTCACACATACAGTTTAAGCGCTTGCCCATCGCATCTATCTTAATTTTTCCTGAGGACACGAGCTTTACTGATGTGCTTATTCGCTTGTTTATTGCGCAAGCTATCGCTGGCTCTCCGTAGACAACAGCGTGCTCACCAAACAGATAGACCTTACCAGGCGCCGAACACGTTACCATCTTTAGGTTTGTGTTGTAAACTCGTTCCTTCAAAGCTTTCTCGAGCGTTACGCCATAACTATTCCGGCATATCCAACTACTGCCGCCGAGTTACCGCACGTGTCTGCACTAGTTGAATAATCGACAAGTTCCCCGCGCTCGCTGCCCTTATATTTAGCGAACTCAATTGCGACTGCTATAGGCCCATAGCCACAAAGAGAAGTTGAGCGAGACCGTGCTAAAAATTCTTGCGTATTCAGCTCTAAAATGGGTTCTATTACCCATTTATCAACCGTCTTAGCAGTGGACTCTGGCTCGTAATGCGTAAAATCACTAGAGGCAATGACCACAGTTTTTTCGTCTGCACCCCGTCGGACGGCGTCGAAAACCTGTTTTATGCTTTCAGGCCCTTGAACCCCCATGGTAATTGGGACGATTTCAAAGTCTTCGAAAAGAAACTGAAGAAACGGTAGCTGAAGCTCTACAGAATTATCTTCTTTGTTAGCCTCATTATTTATTTCGATATCGAGTGCTTCGATGACACGTGTATTAACGCGCACTTTGCCGAAAGGAGTAAGCCACGGTTCGTTCGATACTGAGACAATTGGGTATTGGTGGTTGGGCCCTATGATAATGTACGTATCCGCCTGAGGAAGTACGGAGAAAACTTTTCCTGCGGTTGTACCAGAACAAGCGTAGCCAGCGTGAGGAACCACTACGCTGTTGATTTTACGCGGTTCTCGCTTTTGAATGAAACTATGCAGGAGTCCTTCCAGCGCTTGAGGGTCACTGGGATACCACGATCCTGCTTTTGCAGGCTTCCTCATTAGTACTCTTTTAGATTTCGATTTCGAAATCGTTTACAGCGTAGTTCATCGGTTGGCCGCGAAGCTTAGTAATCTCCTGCGCAAGTAGCCAATAGATGAGCGCCAAGGCTTTCCGCCCTTTGTTATTGGTCGGAATAACGACGTCAATATGCATCGTCATGTTATTTGTGTCGCACATTGCGACTACCGGAACTCCAATGTCGACGGCCTCCTTGACTGCCTGCAGATCTCCGATAGGGTCTGTGACAACCACTACATCAGGCTCTACAAAGTCCCTGTACTCAGGATTTGTAAGCGTGCCCGGTATAAAGCGTCCTACCATTGATTTTGCCCCTATCACTTTGGCAAACATCGTTGCCGGGAATTGGCCGTATTGTCGTGCCGAAACCACTAATATACGTGCTGGGTCAAATTTGCTTAGAAACTTAGCTGCAGTTTTTATTCGGTCGTCTGTGGCCTTGACGTCCAATACGTAAAGTCCATCTGCTCGGACGCGGTAAACAAAACGCTTCATGTCTTCTGTTTTTTGCTGAGTGCCAATATGGACACCAGCAGCTAGGTACTCGTCCACTGGTATGAGTGATTCGTATTCCGTGACTTCTTCCATCGCTCAACCTCTTGTTAAATCGGTTTAGTTGCCATTCTATAATTTTTTCCTTCAAATAGTTCTTGTTCTATGCGGATAAGTTCATTCGTTTTTGCTGTGCTCTGCCTGCCTTTAACGCTCAGCTTAATGAAGGGGGCAGACAATGCAACTGCGACGTGTGAAGTTGATGCTTCGCAGGTCGTTGAATTGTCGGTGAGCAACGCACAGCTGTGTCCTTTAGCCTTCTCCCTGGCATAATCCTCAAAAACGCTCGAAACTGTTTTCGTTGGTACGATCAATGCTAGATTCGCCCCTCTATCGCTACTGACGACGTTTGAGCCAGTAATGCCTCTGTCGTGATTCTGCCCAGATGCTACGAGACACGTCGCCCGAAGCTCATCGGCCAACTGACTCTGAAATTCATATTCTGCTTCGTTGAATGGGTCTTCAATGAAGTAAAGACCGTATTGAGTGGCGAGGGTCAGAATATGTTCTAATCGATCATTTGCCGTCATTTGGCCTTGTTCATTGAGACTGAGTGTATTTTGGGCCTGTTTGGATGCTTTGAAATCTACACCTAGCTTCACGTCGAACCCAAATCTTCTACTAATTCCCTCTATGATCATACTCAACCGACTTAAAATGTCGAGTTGAGTGGTATAGCTTGGCATTTTTGATTTGTTAAACTCACGATAGGCGCCAACCGAAGCAGCAATTGCGTTCGCAAATGAACCTGCTCCTGTAGGAACGGCGAAATAATCAACTTCTGCGCTAAAGATCTTCATCAAAGGGTAGGGCATAGAATTGGCTGAAAGGCCACCCAGGTAGCGATACAGCGGCATTCCAAGGGAAGCCGCTGCTGCATTAGCCACGGCAACCGAAAACGCCATGCTCATATTGGACAACGAAAAGAGTCCTTGGAGTAACTCGTCGATTTCTACCTGCTGATTCACTTCTGAACCGATAAGCGCTGAAACTTGTTCTCGTGCTTTTTTGACTGCGTCGCTTGGGGCCGGATAAGAGCATCGACCGTAGCCGCTAGTCGTCACTATCTCCACTTCTATTGCGTCTGTCGAGTTTACATCAAATATCTTGCTGACTGATACTGCTTCGATCGAGTTCATTTCGGGGTCCCGCGGCGCTTAATTGTTATTGGAATGACCCCTTTCTTGAGCTCATCAAGCGCCATGTCGATCGGATCAGTTGTGTTAGACTCAATCAACGTTGGAGCGCCCATGGAAAGCTGCAAAGCGCGCGCCCCGATGATTCTGGCCCGTTCATAACGAGTAAGTTCTTCAACAACTTCTTTCAACGACTCTCCTCCTTTCTAGGGCCTCTACATGGGGTTGCTGAGATTCGAACTCAGGTTACGGCGTCCCGAACGCCGTAGGATATCCAGGCTACCCCACAACCCCGTATCATTGATATGGAGCAAAAATATCAACAAGTTCCTTGTGTGTCAGGAGCATCCTGCGACAACAATATCGCTTTACGCCCAGATCATCGAGCACCGTCTTTTGGTCTTCTCCGGCACTTATCCTGTCTTTATATTCATCCCAGTGTTTGGATATCACCGCGCCACACGTGAAGCATCTTACCGGTATCATCGTTTGCCTTGTTATCTGTAGGATTTTTGTCGCCGCGCGCGTGCCCCTTTGCCGCCAAATTTCTTCGGTTCCTTCTGTCGGTAATCGTTGACGAGCAAAGTACGATCTTGTTTGAGGAAAAGATCCTTCAAACTTAGGTCGTTCGTCCAGTCGATTAACCCCCGGGCGATTGCTGTTCGTGCAGCATCTGCTTGTCCCATCACTCCGCCACCCCGAATAGTCACCGAGATATTTAGTCGTTTTGCGAGGTCACCGGCGAGGTGTAGTGGTTGTTGAATCTTCTCTCGTACAAGTGCTGGCTCAACGACGTCTAAAAGTTGCTTGTTGATCCGTACAACGCCGGGGCCCTCTTTAAATGAAGCTCGCGCTGTTGAGGTTTTGCGTTTTCCACTTGAACTAATCGTTTTTTTCGCCAATTATCTCACCTGATTTTTTGCCCCCAGTCGTTGGGAAATCTTCTCTAAGTTAGTGACTTTAATAGTGCTTAACCTCGACTTATGTGCGCTGTTGAGCGTTTCTGCATCTACGTCTGCCAGCTCTTTTGGCGTACCCATATAAACGCGAAGTCGACCGAATGCCGTCTTGCCAAAAGCTTTCTTATAAGGTAACATTCCTCGAATAGTCCGCCGCAAAATCATATCTGAACGTTTGGGGTAATATGGTCCTCTTTCTTTCGAACCTTTTTTCCGCATCGTCTGGTACTTTGACACTGTGGTCACTGGCGACCCTGAGACGACCGCTTTTTCTGCATTAATGATATCGATCTGTTCTCCTGACAACAACCTGTGAGCTACTATGCTTGCGAGACGCCCGAGTATTAAACCGTTAGCATCGATTACTGTCACAAATCACCACTCCTACATATATATCATCGTATGATCTTTACATTGCTGCCTTTTGGAGATCCGTTGAGGATCTCGTCGATCGTCATAACGGTTCCTGATGCTGCAAGGAGTTTAAGTCGCGCGTTAGCGCTGAAATTGAGCGCGCCAACAGATATCGGGTGATCTATTGACCCGGCGCCAAGGACCTTGCCTGGGATTATGACGACGTCGCCCGAATTCGTATGTCGGTTAAGGCGACTCAAATTTACTTTTGCATAGTTGCTAGAAGGCGCTTCCAACCTTCTGGCGAACTCCTTCCAAACATCTGCTTGATGTTCTCTCGCGTACGCTTTCAGCTTCTCTATCAGCGGTTTCAACTGGGGGTTGGCCTTCTCTGTTTTTTGCTTTGCCATGCTATCTCCTATTTGGCATCTTTGATCAAAAATGCGGGGGGTGCGATTTGAACGCACGAACTCCTGTGAGACTAGGCCCTCAACCTAGCGCCTTTGACCTGGCTTGGCAACCCCCGCTAACCAAACGTTCCTAGAAACTCTGCTAATTCGCTAGCCGTCTTCATCAAAGACTCAACTGAACGAAGTAATAGATCTTTGCAGCTCATTGAACCGTCTGACTCCGTATAAAACACAAAGGATTGCGGATCACCAGTTACTGTAATCGCTCCCGCTTCACACGCCTCAGCGCACAAATTACACAGGGTGCATTGAAGCTCGTCGGTAACGTGCACCGATCCATCTTCATATCTTAAGATGCGCTTCGGGCATGCTTCGACACACTCCTTGCATCCGTTGCATTCGTGTATAGCAAACTTTGGCAAATACTTGTAACTTGTGGCGATTGCAGACTGGAATTTCGCGTGCGTTTTGGAACTGCCTTTTCGTGCAATTGCTTCAAGCATCAATTCTTGGCCCTTGAATAGTTTAATGATAGGTATGTTGCCGTCTGCGGGAACCACTTCGGCGTCGGCCGACGTTAGATCCCTAGAATAGACTGTAGCCGGCCCTTGCACGTTTAGCGTAAAGGATACTTGACACTGAAAACACCCTTCTCCGTCGCACGAACACTCTGACTGAGACTTATAGTGTTCCCCTCCTGTGAGCGGTATAAGTCCTAAGCGAAGTGCCAACATCTCGTCGAAGAGGACAGACGTATTGTTGTAGAAGTTCACATCATCAATCGACATCGATTGGATGTCAGCCATCAGGCTTCGTCTAATGCTGTTCACAAACGCTGGTGTAGTGCCTGAGATTATGAAACGCGCTTGTCTGTCTGTAAGCTCGAGGAATTTCAAATCCATGGTGTACGCGAAGTTTCTAGATCCTGCGTCCCCGTCGTCCTCCGGGTGAGCGAGTGCCATCGTGAGGAATGGGGGTCACATCTTCTATTCTCCCTATTTTCAATCCAGCTCTTGAGAGCGCTCTAATCGAAGCTTGCGCTCCGGGACCTGGGCTTCGCTGTCCGTTTCCACCCGGCGCTCTAACTCTTACGTGTACGCCCATCACCCCTTTATCGAGTGCCTGTTCAGCTGCGCTCGTGGCAAGCTGCATGGCGGCGTACGGTGAACTTTCGTTACGATCTTGCTTGACTACCATGCCACCTGAGGATTTGGCAATCGTCTCCGCCCCGCTTAAATCTGTGATGGTTATGATCGTATTGTTAAACGACGCAAAGATGTGCGCTATTCCCCACTTTCTCTCAGCCATGATTCACATCACCCTCCGTTGCTCACTTGTTTTTCGGAATCGCCAACCTGTCGTAGCGGCGACCCCTCGTAGTACCCAATAAGTTCCTGCTCATTTGTTGAGAGGATATAGCTGGGGATAGTGACCCTTCGTCCTGCCACTGCTATATGTCCGTGAACAACTTGTTGCCTCGCTTGCTTCGCTGAACTGGCAAGACCTTGCTTCTGCACCTGTGTTTGTAGTCGCCTTTCCATTAAATCCTCGTTTGCTAGCGTAAGCACGTCATCCAACGTAGCGTCATATTTGATGAGCCCTATACGTCTTAATCTGTCGAGGAATTTCTCCGTCTCAAACTTGGCGTGCTCACCGCGCTCGCCTACCTCTTGAATGTTGAAGAGCAATTGTCGTGCCTCACGCTTATATTTCCTCAATGTCGTGGCGACTTTCCAGACCTCTCTTTTGTTCTTCAACCCGAACGTCTTTACGACCTCAGCTTCTTCGCTGATTCTTGCTCCCTGCCATGGGTGACGTGGCGTGTCAAACGCTTTTCTGCTTTTCCCTGGATACCCCATAATTCGCACCTTTTAGACTAGCGTTTCTTACGCTGGACGCCGACGGTTGTACCTTTCCTTCCTGTCGATTTGGTTCTCTGTCCGCGGACTTTGTGTCCCCGTTCGTGGCGAATGCCCGTATAGCTTCGCGTCTTTTTCATTCGATTGAGCGTCTCTCGAAGCGTCAAATCCACTTGGGGCCCAAGCAGGTGTTGGTCCTCGCCAGTAACGGGGTTTTTTCGATAGTTAAACATCCACGCAGGAACGTTCTGATTAAAGTTAGCAACTGACTCCCTTAACCGTTCAATTTGTTCATCATCCAAATAACCCATGCTGTCGTTGGGGTCTATGCTTGCGCGTTGAGTTAGAATCCGCGCTGTTCGTATACCAACGCCTTTCAATCCTGTGAGCGCATACTGAACTGCTTTTTTGCCATCCAGGTCTGTTTGGGCTATTCTAACTATATATTTGATCTCGTGTTCAGCCGATTCCGGGTCACCCTTGGGCACATTAATACCTCGTGTGTGTGGTTTTTAACCTATCATCGTATTTATAGGTAGGCACGTTAGGCGCGCCTTTTTTTGCGATAGCTCGAAGGAGCGCTGCAGCTTAGCCGAAATGGAGCGCGCAGAAAGCGCTGGGGGTGGGATTTGAACCCACGAGTCCCGGAGGGACACTGGTTTAGCAAACCAGCGCCGTAGACCAAGCTTGGCTACCCCAACATTGCTATGAGGGCGCACAGAAAGGTCGTCACTTCGCAGCTTGTCAGAGCTCCCAACTCATTCTCTATCCCGCACCCCTCCGAGCGTCACGCGTCCGCAATAGGTTTGCTCCCTTCCGGGCCTGAACCGGTGCTCACGGTAAGCGTATATCACTGGTTCTCCAATCAGTGGTATACTGCCGGTGACCCCGCAGGACGGAATTTCATCGTCTGAATTGTTAGATGGTCAAACTGTCAAAATGCCTTCCTTCTGCTTCGCTCCCCACTTATCGACGTTTTTGGGTCACAGATGACGCCGAGCCATCCAAGCTAGCCCAGCTATTATGTGATCACAATCATCCATAAAATTATCGCTGAACGCGTTTCTAGATCTTTAGCAAAGGTCTAGTCGAATCTGACTGGCGTTAGCAGAGCGATTACTCGTTACCCCTTGATGACACCCATGGGGACGAGCCGCGCAACGGCTTTCGAAATGCCGAGCTTAGAAACGACTTCAATGACTTCGTCTATTGGCTTGTAAGCTTCCGGTGCCTCCTCTGGCACAGCCGACAAATCATCCGTTTTTATTGTGATATGTTTTTGCTTTAGGTTTTCCGTAACTGCTTTCCAAGTCAGTGAGCGTTTCGCGGCCTTGCGGCTGAGAACACGACCTGCTCCATGACAGGTTGAACCGAAAGTAGCGGCCATTGCTTTTTTTGTGCCGTGTAGGACGTATGAAGCGGTCCCCATACTACCTGGGATAAGCACTGGTTGCCCAATTCCGTAACTCGAGTCCTTGTCGAATGCCCTTGTAGCGCCTTTGCGGTGCACATACACTTCCTTACGCGCTTCCCCAACTGAATGTCTCTCAAGCTTAGCGATATTGTGTGCAACATCGTAAACGAGGGTAGCAGTCGCGCCAAACTTCTGTTCAACGACATTTCGCACCCAAAAAGACATCATTTGTCTATTCGTCCACGCATAGTTTGCAGCTGCTGCCATGGCGCCGAAATAATTTCGACCTTCTGGCGACTCTGCAGGAACACAAGCAAGTTGCTTATCGGGAAGTTTGATGTCATACTTGCGGCTCGCCCCTTGAAACACTTTCAAGTAGTCTGTGCAGATTTGATGGCCAGCTCCTCGTGACCCTGAATGAAGCATGATACAAACTTGCTCTTCTTTCAAACCAAACAAGTTCGCGGCTTGCCTCTCACAAATCTGATCGACGTATTGAATCTCTAAGAAATGATTTCCGCTTCCTAAACTCCCAAGTTGCGGCTTGCCTCTTTTTTTCGCCAGCGGGCTCACTTTTGAGGGATCGGCACCATCTAAACACCCATCGCTCTCGCAATGTGTAAGATCTGCAGCGTCTCCATATCCATGATTGACGGCCCATTTTGCACCGCTAGAGAATACGTTGTCTAGCTCCGTTTCGGAGAGCCGCAGCGGTCCTTTCGAACCGAGTCCTGAGGGAATCGCTTGAAATAAAGCTGTTAGGAATTCATCAATTCTTTGCTCAATTTCTTCCTTGAACAGCGTCGTTGCTAAAAGCCTCGTCCCGCAGTTTATATCGAAACCGACCCCTCCTGGGGATAGTACACCTTCGGTAGCGTCAAAAGCAGCAACGCCGCCAATGGGGAAGCCATACCCGGTGTGCACATCTGGCATCGCTAGTGACCATTTCTGGATCCCAGGAAGCGTCGCAACATTAGCCACCTGTTGGATCGCTCCAGGCTCGAGGTATTTAAGAAGCTTGTCTGATAAGAAGATTCGCCCAGGGACGCGCATTCCTGGCACGGTACCCTCTGGCACTTCCCAAATGTACTCGTCTTCCCTTCGCAATTCTGCGAGCGTCATTCAACCTCCTAGACGTCGAGCGTTATTTCTGCGTGGTAGACGTTATTCTTCTTTATTTGTAGGTTGTGATATGTCACCGTTTTCACTTCCATGTTTAACGTGTGTTTGTTAGGATCGATTCGCTCGCCCCAGCACTCCGCATGCAATGATAAACCAGCGATATTGACGATACACTTTTTTACGGCAAAGCGATTGACTTCGAACGTAACGAGAAGCTCCGCAAGCCAATCGTAAAGCAAGTCCTCGCAACTGTCGGAAGTCATCTCAATTGTGGTAGTCTCTCTAAGCGCCACGCCTTCGAGCATAATAAGCGTGCTTTCCAGGGCTTCTGCCGCATTCTCGAATAGTTTGTTCAAGTCTCTTCCGCAAGCCTTAAAAGTGAGATCGGCTGTGTGCTCAACAAACTCGTATTTTAGCATGCTGTTATCGTGTAGGATATGAACCACAAGTTAATATACATTCATCAGCTGGGGCGAATCAATGAGGCCATTTGTCATTATTAATTCGGCGATGAGTGCTGACGGTAAGATCTCAACGGTAGCGAGAAAACAGGTGCGAATCTCTGGAAAAGAGGACATGCAACGCGTCGATGCGTTAAAAGCACGCACCGATGCGGTTATGGTCGGAGTCGGAACAGTGCTCGCGGATGATCCGAAGCTGACCGTTAAGTCAGATATACTCAAGCACGAACGAGTAGCGAAGGGAAGAACTGAAAATCCGCTGCGAATCGTTGTTGATAGCAACGCACGAACTCCATCGACGGCGGCAATTCTGGGGCCAAACGCGCTAATAGCGGTAGCGCAACAAGCCCCTTGTCATAAGGTCGAAGAACTGGGCACAAAGGCTGAGGTACTTGTTGTTGGAGAGCGCAAGGTGGATCTGGGCGCGCTCCTTACGAGATTGAAAGATCGAGGGGTAGACTCTGTGCTGGTTGAAGGTGGCGCAACTCTCAATTTCGCCCTTCTGAGTTTGGGATTAGTCGATGAGCTCTATACCTATGTGGGGAATATCATCATCGGAGGCAGTTTAGCGCCGACGCTCGCCGATGGCGATGGCCTGACTTCTGACTTCGTTAAGCTCAAACTGTGGCAAATACGTCAAATAGGGGATGGTGTGCTTATTAAGTGGCAGGTCCTCGCCCCGGGCAGCGAGCCATCTTTATATCGTTAGGTGACGCCGTCAACTGCCCCTTCCACTACGGCACGACCTCGTAAGACCCTTATACTGACCAGCCCGCCCACGACTATATTCAGATAATAAGTGACGACTCTCCACCCGAGAATAAAGATGCCTAATACGGAGGTGCTTACGAAGGTTGAATAAATCGTAGCAGTACTCAATTCAGCTATGCCGCTGTTTCCCGGGGTAAGCGGGATCGTGGCGATCATCATCAGGACTGTTTGGGCAGAAAAGGATGCCAAAATCCACGGAGATGATCCGAGGCCAACGAGGATGAGAGAAGCGATAGAAAACTGCAGAAGCCAAAACGCCGTCGTAAAAAGAAAACCTTTGGCTAAAGCTTGACGTTCTTCCTTCAGGTACCGTTTTGTGCTATTGTGAAAGACATCGATCTCTCGCAAGAATTTTTGCATAGACTGGTCTGCCTTGTCAGCGCCCTGCACTTTGACGAACAACCAACGTGCTTTTCCAACGAGAGACTTCAATTTTCGTGGCTTTACGATGACGTAGAGGAGGATGAAAAAGAGTATGCCGAAAACTAGGGCCGCGCCGCCAAAAAGGGCTATCAAACCTGCGCCGCTCTCGACGTACTTGGTAAATAACAGAAATCCGATCGGCGCGGCTATGCCTAAGAAAAGCGCATCCAACATTCTCTCTCCTAGAACGACAGCAGAGGCATCCCCCACAGAGAGGTTGCAGCGTCTTAACAACTGCACTCTCGTAATTTCCCCGCCAGCGTGCCCAGGGGTGATTGCCGCGGCAAACAGATTTGATAATATTATCTCGACTGATTTTTTGAAAGGAACCTCGCCTCCGAGTGCTTCTGCCATGACCTTCATTCGGGCGCTCCAGACAAGCCAAGAACAGAGCTGAACAATCAACGCGGCAGCTAAGAAGGCTGGATGGATTTGAATGAGGCTGCGGAGTTGGCCTGGTGTGATCGTAAGCAGCAGCAGCGCAACTATCGAGACTATGCTGAAAGTTAACGAAACCGCAAGCCACTTGCGTAAGCCCTTCACGATATATCTCCCCTCAACTAGACCTCCGATCGGGTCACCGCAGCCCACTCGCTCTTTCGCGAAGTGAGATGTTGTCCGATTGCCACTGTGCCACAGAGCGTCATTAAGCACATATAGCCTATTACGCCAAATAAAATCCCAAGTGATTCCGATAGCGAGTCACTTTCTGCCCTTATTGCACGTAAGTATAGCGGAACAAAAGGTGCTAGCAAGAAGGAAAAAAATGGAACTGTGAGCGAGCTAAACCACGTGATTTTTACTATGATCGGCACGTTTGCTGTAAACATCTGGGGGAAATATTTTTTCAGTCCTTCGACTGCTCCTCGGAACCACCGGACTCTTTGATTGTATAAATCTTGAATAGAAGTAGGGGCTTGTTCGCCCACGTTTGTATTAACGAGAAGCGCAGAGCTCCCCGAGAGATATATCTGTTCGCTGATGTCTAGATCCTCGCAAGCACACTGTTCGTCAAAACCCGTGCTCTGAAGAAAGGTTGCTTTTGACACCCCTATCAATCCGTTGAATTGAATGAAACCCCCTGACCACCTACAGAGGCGATAAATATCACAGAAGAACTTGTACTCTATAGAACCAATCTTCGTAAGTGTGTTCAGTTTGTTGGTGACGAAGCGACAACCGCTTGCAAGCACGCCGTTGCTCGTTTCTGTCAGCGCACGTACGCATTCAGTCAAAAAATCAATGTTGGGGCGGCTATCAACGTCAAACAACGCGATGTAGTCCGCCCCCTCTATGACATTAAGAACGTCGTTGATAGCACCTGCCCGCCGGCCTCTGTTGTCACTTCTGACAACTATATGAAAATGCGGTGGTAGCAACCGATACAGAGCGTTATGATCTTCTCCGCCACTATCAATGACGTAGTAGGCTTCAAAATCTAGCCCGCCGCAGTCTAGGTCGTTTAGGCTCTTAATCGATTTTTCGATAAGTGTGAATGGTTCAGATGGCGCTATTGGGACAATGGCGCAGATTTTCATCTCAGAATGGAATTCGATTAATATATATTAAATCGTCGCAATTGCGCTTAGCCTACGGTCTGACGGTTAAGTCTTGAACATTTGCGTATACGCCCAGGACCTCTTGCGCCACTATTTTCCAGTCATACTTCTGTTCGACAAGCTGTCGACCTTTTTTACCCATTCGCCTTGCATTTTCTGGATTTTCAAAAATCTCTAGAATAGCTGTTGCTAGAGATTGTGAGCTACACGGCTTTACTAAAAAACCCCCCTCGCCGACCACGTCGAGCACGCCTGGAATTCGAGACGCAATGACTGGCGTTTCGCATGCCATTGCTTCCAAAAGGACGACGCCAAAAGCTTCAAGTCGTGTAAAAGATGGGAGGACGAGCACCGCCGAGCTCTTATAAAGCTCCACGAGAGCACGTCTTGATATATGCCCGCAAAACTTGATGCAATTTTCATAGCCTTTGGCAAGCGCCTTGAGGCTTTGTCGCTCTTCTCCATCGCCAACGATCAGGAAAGTTGCATCCTTATGCTGCTTCAGTACGATTTTCGCAGCTTTGATGAGATAGTCGATACCCTTGACAGAGCTTAGCCGACCGACGAAGAGCACTTGCTTAACCTTTCTCTCGCTTGTGTCTTGTAGCCTGTCAAAAGCCTGCAGCCTGACCCCATTAGGCACGATTTTGTACTGATAGTTACGCAGAACCGGGGAGCTTCGTGCGTAGGAGCGAGTTGTAGCTATTATCTGGTCAACCTTATCGAGGACGGGTTTTGCATAAAGGCTATTGTTGACTCTTTGAATAGAGTTTTTAAAGACTCTCGGAATTCTTAGGTTTGCGATATAATCAGGGACCACTAGATCACAGTGATATGTGAGGACGTGTGGGATTTGGGGCAACCCCTTAACTGCGCCATAAGACATGAATGGAGGCGGATAATGCGAATGGACAATATCAGCGCTGAACTGCGCAATCCGCCGTCGTAGGGCATATACGAGGGGAACATATGGGAGATCTAGAGCTGGAAATCTGTGGATGCGGAGTCCGTTCACAGCGTCCTTATGATTTGATTTCGGGACAGCAGCGCATAATACAATGACTTCATGACCCATATCCTGCAAGCTTTGAGCTAGCTCAAAGACATGAGTCTCTACGCCACCAATATGCGGATAGAAATACGAGGAGGCTTGGATGATTCTCACGCAAATTCACCTTATTGTGCGCGTAAGAGTTGAATAATTTATCGTGAAGTTTAATCGCTCGCGTCGACTTTCATTGATTTGAACAGCTCGAAATGAAAGAGTTAGAAACCTTTTCGCACCGTCGAATGGATCGGGTCGCACTTACGCGCTTTTGGGTTTTCTAACGTCCAGTATTGGAAGAATTAAATAGCACAGTGATAGTGTCATAGGTATGTCATTCACAATTCGTTCTGCAACGCTATTATCCGTTCTTGCTCTACTTCTTTTAACAATAACCTGCTCTCTAACGGTCAGCGTCAAAGCGCAAAACGAAGTCGCGTGGGTTTATGATTATCCAACGGGGATGAAAACAGCAGCCGAGAAAAACAAGCCGTGTTGATATATATACACGAACAATGGTGTCCGCGATGCAAAAACATGGATCAAAACACGTGGAACAACACATAAGTTGTTGCGCTTTCATCAAGCTTCGTAAACATCAATGTGCTTGGGAATGAACAAGGCAAGTTATACAATTACAGCAAGCCGCCACTGATCGTGCTCAGTGACCCGCAAGGAAAAGTCTTAGAGAAATATAATACAGAACTATCGGCTTCCGAGGTGACTGCCCTGCAACGCAAGGTACTCGCGGAAGCTCCGTTTGCCTCTCATTCTCCGACTGCGAATCCTTCAAGCACCCCAGCGCCTACATCGGATACCTCAACTGTAGGCCCGAGCAATTCAGCCAAAGCTGCAGGAGTGCCTGGTTTTGAAGCAATCCTTTCAGTCGCTGGAATGATGATCGCTGTTGCGCTAACGCTAGTCGTTCAGAGGTTCCGGTAGCACATTCCTGACCACAATAGGGTGGGCTTAAAGTTATTCGGATTGACGTCTAACGAGGTAAATGTGTCTAATAGGGCACTCAGGTCGTTTTTTGGGCACCACCGTTATTTGTGCGTCGTCGCGTTAGATCGATCAAGTTGCCAAACGACGACCTATTAACAACTAATATTTACTATTACGATCCAACAGTCATCCTATGCTTTTCCGCGCCGAGATAACCGTTAAGCTCAAGAATGGCATGTTGGATCCTGAAGCTGCCACAATAAAAAAGGCCCTTAAGCATCTTGGATATGATTGTCGATCCGTGAAACAAGCGGCAATCTTCGAGCTTGAGTTCGAAGCAGATTCGCGCCAGAATGCAACCGATGTCGCTCAAGGAATGTGCCAGAGACTACTCGCGAATCCCATCATACACGATTACAGCATAGTGCTCGTATAGGAGTTACGAAGGTGCTAATGAAGATTGCAATTGTTCGCTTCGGTGGCAGTAATTGCGATCTCGATGTCCAAAAAGCTTTGAATAACTTAGGGGTTCATGCAGAACTCGTTTGGTACAAAGAAGCCTTAGAGGGTTTTGATGGCGCGGTCATCCCTGGAGGCTTTTCATACGGGGACTACTTAAGAGCAGGCGCCATTGCCGCGCGAACTAAGATTATGCAGTCGGTCCGGGAGATGGCTTCGGATGGGAAACCCATCTTGGGTATATGTAACGGGGCTCAAATCCTCACTGAATCAAACCTTGTGCCGGGAACGTTTACATTAAATCAGTATCCGAAATTCATCTGTAAGTGGGTGAAACTCCTTAAGATAGGTAGATCCCCCTTCACATCACTCTCAAGCGAAGTAGTGAAGCTTCCCATAGCTCACAAAGAAGGAAGATACGTCGTTCCCCCTGAACTGCTCAAAGAGCTTTACGAAAATGATCAGGTCGTTTTTAAGTACGTCGATGACAAAGGACGCCCGACTTCTGCTGTAAACCCAAACGGATCGCAAGATAACATTGCTGCGGTTAGCAATTTGGAAAAAAACGTACTTGCTATGATGCCGCACCCGGAACGAGCCTCAGAGAAACTTCTGGGCTCTGTGGATGGGAATACAGTCTTTGAATCGATGATCAGGTATATTAACGCACTCTGAAACTCAGCTCTCCAGGAACCTTTTTTCCGTGAAAACCAGCTCAAGCGTTTTTTTAAACTAGCGATGACCACCACGGCTCGTTCTCTTGATACCATCGGACAGTCTGTGCCAACCCATCTCCAAATGAAATTCGGGGCTGCCATCCAAGAGCCTGAATCTTCGAACAGTCTAGGGAATACCTATAGTCGTGTCCCAGACGGTCATTTGTGAACGTCATAAGCGTTGAAGGCTTATCCAGAAGTTGTAGGATAGCTTTCGTTACGTCCAAGTTGCTCTTCTCGTTACCAGCGCCAATGTTGTAAATTTCTCCAGCTTTGCCCATCTGGCGAACGTAGTCTATAGCTTTGCAGTTATCTTCAACGTGGATCCAATCTCGGATGTTGTCTCCTTGGCCATAAAGTGTTAGCTTGCTGTTTCTTATAGCGCTAGTAATAAAGTGCGGAATCAGTTTCTCGGGATGCTGATATGGCCCATAGTTGTTAGCACTGCGGGTAATGACGCAAGGAAAGTTGTACGTCTTGAAATAGGCTGACATCAACAAATCTGCTCCTGCTTTGCTCGCCGCATAAGGACTTGAAGGATTTAACTTATCGGACTCGCCGAAGGACCCACTACGACTGCTGCCGTAAACTTCATCTGTAGACACTTGAATGAACTGCTCAATCTGGTGCTCTTTCGCCGAGTCAAGCAAGACTTGAGTTCCTAAGACGTCTGTTCTAACGAATGCAGCGGCTTTAAGAATAGACTTGTCGACGTGCGTCTCAGCTGCAAAGTTAATCACGCAGTCGCAGTCCTTCATTACCAATTTTACAGGTTTCTCATCGCAAATGTCACCTTTGACGAATTCGATACAAGTTACTACGTCTTTCAGGTTGTCCACGTTCCCAGCGTACGTCAGTTTGTCTAGGACCACAAGTTCCGCAGATTGGTGTGTGTTGAGCATGTAACGTACGAAATTACTACCTATGAATCCAGCGCCGCCAGTTATCAATACTCTCATGATCCCTCCTATCGAACTTTGCTAGGTTATTAATATCAGCTGTCTTGTACTAAGCTGCAACTTGAGGAAACATTGTCAATAGTCTCTTATCTTTTTTGATAGAAATCGTTTTTGAAGTAGTATGGCAAAATTTAATGTAACCACAGTGATGCGTTATCTTGAAACCCCGTTAAAAAAGTCAGAAAAAAATATATTTTATGAAGCTTATCGTTGTCATCGATCGGGTGAAAAAGCGAAGCGCTTTCGCTACGTTCTCCCGAAAATGAGATATTGCTCCGGTAGTGTAGTCCGGCCAATCATGTTGGCCTTTCGAACTTAATAAAGTGAAGCAAGCCAACGACTCGGGTTCGAATCCCGACCGGAGCATCTTATCAGTTTGTCGTTACATCTTGTCAGTCATATTGCATAGCGCGTCTTTTTTAACCCTGAAACGTGTGTCGGCGGGCGATCCTTGAAGTATTATCAAAAGAGCTTAATGATTGAACTTTGTCAAATGGCACGCACAATGTGGGGGCAATCATTTGTCGAATCCTCGCTCATGGTCGGGAAACCCGGAACTGGTTCAACTAAGTACGCTTCCGATTGAACCGCATCAAACACATATTTATGTTATTTAACGTACTATTAGAATTGTGTATCGACGCCCCTATAGAAAATGGAACTATCAGGAGTGGCGTACAGCAGTTCGAGAGCTACATCAAAAAGGCGAAGAACAGGTGAACGTCACTTTCGACGGCGTTTTAGCGTTGGATAGAGTGCCTCTTGGACGGGCGTATTAAATAAAGCTCTCAGCAGTCAACCTCTCACAGCAAACTAGCTGCCAAAATAAGCTTTTATATGTTTATGCGTTAGTCAACTTACAGCGGAGGTAGCCAAGCCAGGTCAAAGGCGCAGGACTTAAGAACTGTTGTTTGAGACATCCTGTTGCGAAGGCATTCGTGGGTTCGAATCCCTCCCTCCGCATTCCTTTAAGCAGAAGGGCTGAGTTGCTTCTTCTTTACGCCGTCAGTGTATCGCGTTACGAGCTCCCTAATAGCAGAGACGACTTCGTATGGGTTTGCCCCCCAATGAACGATACATCCTTGTATGCCAAACAGTTCAATAGGTCCAACTCTTGCTGACCTGCAACATTTTGCGATAAAAGGCTTATGTGGTCTGACGGTTTTCGTTGGACATATGTTCTCGTGTTCGAAATTTGACCCAGGAAATCGCGCTTCGAGTACCTGTCTTGAAATGTCACACCCTACAAGTACTGAACCCTCCTCAATTTTAACTCCAGGCCTGTTGAGATGGCTCGATCCAATACCTGACGCTGAACAAGGGAATATGGTACCTGTATTAAGTCTTCTTAGATCTTGAACAACCGGCTTGAACTGAACGGACAGATCCCCAAAAATACCTGCATCTTCAAGTTTCTTGATAAGCGTGACGAGATAGGGTGGGTCAGGAGGGGTGATGTCAAAAACCTCGATCTCTATGACGCTGTTTACGTCCGGCTCGAAGACAAATGTCCAGTGAAGGTCAAATCCTTGAAAGAGTACAGCTTTTATTGGTGGTTTACACAAACGCTTTGCTTCCGTAATTAACCTGCTTCTGTTGAAGATGTCGACTTTCTGTTCGTACACAGAAGTCTCGTTAAAGCCTGCAATCTTGTTGACAACCGATATGGATCGTATCAATCCTTCTCCATTTGAATTGACTTCGTAAATTGCAGCTTGTCCGTGCCAAAATAATACGAGGTAGCGAGAAGAGAAATAGACCGGCTCACCGGCTGATGGTCGTGCCGTCAGATCATCGCAGTCTCTGACTGCAACATACATGCAGTGGTCAGGAAAAATCATATGATCATCAGAGGCAACTTAGTATCGATCGCGTCACTTCTTTTGTCGAGTTCGTACCGCCTAGATCGGGGGTCGTCACGCCATTTTCTATAGTCTTCTTCACTGCGTTATCTAACAACATAGCTTTGTTTTGTTTGCCGGCCCATTCAAGAAGCATTTTAGCACTTAGTATTGCCCCGATTGGATTTGCTATGCCACGCCCAGCAATGTTCGGTGCAGATCCGTGTATTGGTTCAAAAATGGCATAATCGGGCCCGATGTTAGCGCTTGGACAAAGTCCGAGGCCACCTGTAAGTCCAGCAGCCTCATCTGACAAGATATCACCGAACAAATTCGATGTCAGGATGTGGTCAAAAATTTCTGGGTGCTTAATCAGATTGTATGCAGCGGTGTCAACGTACATTTCATCGTAAGAGATGTGATGTTCATCCAAGATACGCGCGCAGACATCTCGAAAGAAGACATCTGATTTAAGTACGTTTGCTTTGTGAACTATTGTAATTTTTTTTACGTTCTGTAACGCGCTAGCGAAGGAAGCGAGCCTTTCCGTATTGTAGCGAGTAATCACACGTTCAGTGACTGCAGCATCAACTGACACTTCTTCTATACCTGCATATAATCCTTCCAGGTTCTCTCTGATTACGGTCATGTTTAATTTATGCGGGGTTAAATCGTACGAGCGAAAAGGCCGAAGATTAGCAAAAAGATCAAACGTCCTTCTCAATCGGACGACAACGCTGCTCCCAGGAGCAGTGGTTACAGCCCCTAAAAGCATACAATCGGTTTGTTTGATTAAATCAATGTCTGAATCTGTTATAGGCGCGCCTTCTCTGGCCCATTTGGAGTAACCAATATCCAGATCAATGAATTTTGGGTCCTTTAAGACCAGATTTAGAATCTCGATACACGGCGGTATGACCTCCTTTCCAACTCCATCTCCTTGAGCAACGGCGATTTTCATATATCTAAGGAAAAGCTACTTAGCCACCGCATCTACGTCTACGAAATATTAGCCTTCTCCAGGTTGGGGCCATGCGGATGTTTCTTTCTATACTCAACTAGCCCCCCTTCTTCGAGGATTTCCTGTAAGAATTTAGGAAGCTTTGAACCTTGTACGACCTTATTGCGCGTTTTCACAAGCCCCGCGGAAAAATCGACTTCAATCTCATCTCCCTTGTGGACAAAATCAACGGCGTTAGCTTCGACTATTGGCAAACCTATGTTAATTGCATTTCTGAAAAAGATTCGACCGAATGATACCGCAACAACGCATCCGATCTTGGCGTGCTTCAGGGCGAGAGCCGCTTGCTCTCGGGACGACCCACAACCAAAGTTCTTGCCGGCAACTATTATATCTCCTGCACGAGGTGAAAAATTTCTGTCAATCCCCTCCATTGCGTGCTCTGCGAAAACGTTGACGTCCGTTGTTCTCAAATATTTGCCAGGTATTATTAGATCAGTGTTAACATTGTCACCGTATTTCCACACGTTTCCCCTGATGAGCATTATGGACTAATTGAAAACGTAGCGATATAAAGTATGCGGGGATTGTGGAGGGTGAGCATGTCTGTTGTGAGCGTTAAAAGACGGAAGAAGTGTTTAATAGTTCTGAAACAATGCAGAACTATGTCGGTGGCGTTGTCCTTAAAAGAAGAATATCTAGTCAATCAAAAAATCGCTTTTTTGACTCACAAGGCCAAGCATCTGGCGCGAGAACTCGAACAAGAAATCGATGAAAAAATGTGGGACCTCCAAATTGAAAAAATCGCCGCGAGCGAGTTCAAAGCAGATCTCGTCGTCCGAGAACCAATGATTTCGATTGATACAGGCGACCTCGTGACCTATAAGGGGATCCCTAGAAAATTCACAGTCAGAAGCCCATCACTCGAGTATCTGCTAGACGCCATTGAAAAGATCTTGATTGAACAGATTGAGGAGATCAAGCGGTCTTCCAGCATCTGAAAGTTTGAGTTATAAGATAGCACTCAATAAGATCTAGCGTCGTCGTGGGTCAGCGATTTCGCCCGCGAGTGCTGTCGCTGCGGCTGTAGCGGGGGACGCAAGGTATACCAATCCATCTGCACCCATTCTACCCTTGAAGTTTCTGTTGGAAGTTGAGAGACAGGTCTCTCCATGTCCCAAAACGCCGTTATGCGCACCGAGACACGGTCCGCATCCTGGACTACAGATAGTGGCACCAGCTTCTATCAAGGTCTCTAAGATTCCAGTTCGCAAGCAAGTTAGCAGAACGTGTTTTGATGCAGGAACTATGATCGTTCGTACGGCGACCGTCTCGCCGCGTAGTATGGTTGCGGCCTCCATTAGATCTTCAAAACGTCCGTTCGTACACGAACCAATGAAGACTTGATCGATCGGCGTTCCCGCTACATCTTCAACGTCTTTCACGTTATCAACTTCGTGAGGACACGCGACCTGAGGTCCCAAATCATCAATTGTAACGTAGAGCTCATCCGTGTAAGCAGCGCCCTCATCGGCATAGCACGGCGTAAAACTCAAAGGAGGTTGAATTCGGTCGAGGTACTCAATGGTTTTTCGATCTGGCGGGATGATTCCCACTTTCGCCCCAACTTCGATTGCCATGTTGCTTATTGAGAGCCGCCCTTCCATCGATATGTCAGCGATCGTCGAACCGTAGAATTCGAGTGCTTTATACGACGCACCGTCAGCACCAATCATCCCTGCGATTTTGAGAATGACATCTTTTGCGCCAACATAAGCGCGGAGTTTTCCATTAATGACAATCTTGAGCGTTTCAGGCACTTTGAACCACAACGTTCCCGTTGCAAAAACCTCGGCAATGTCTGTTGCGCCGACGCCTGTCGCGAAGGCTCCTAGAGCTCCGTACGTGCACGAGTGTGAATCCGCCCCGACGACTACGGTGCCTGGCAGGGCCAGGCCGTGCTCGACCATGAGCTGATGGCATATTCCCTCGCCTACATCGAAGAAGTGAGTAATTCCTTGACGTTTTGTCCACGCGCGGATCGTATGTTGAAGGGTTGCTGCTGCCTCCGTGCTGGCCGGGGCAATATGATCAAAGACTATAACGACCTTATTTGGGTCCCAAACAGAATCTGCGCCCATCGCTTCAAATGCACGTACTCCGAGTACGCTGGTACCATCATGAGCCATTGCTGCGTGAACCTGCGCTAAAACAAAGTCATTCGCTCTCGCAGGTTTTCCCGAAGCGTTAGACAGTATCTTCTCGCTAATGGTTCTTTGAGCATCCAAGATTTATTCACCAGTACTATTTGCCGCTCGCGATATTATCAATTTATGGATCTTCTAAACTATGCCCGCTTGGTTTGTGCATAATATGCTGATCTTGACGTTAGCTAAAGCCTCCAAACTCCCCTTTTATACTACAAGTCGGGCAAGTAATCTATTTAAGTGCAGACTGTGAGTGTGCTTAGCGAAGTCATTCAGGTCGTCTATGGGTAACTTTGAATCGCCTTTTACATTGCCGAGAACTGGTGTTCACAACATTGAAATTTGTGACGTTACACTGCGTGACGGCGAACAAGCGCCTGGCGTCGTTTTTGGTATGGAAGAAAAAGTTGAGATCGCTACGAAGCTGGACTCGATTGGGGTCGAGATGATCGAAGCTGGATTTCCCGCAGTTTCTTCAAAAGAAAAGGCGATGGTGAAAAAAATCGCGAATTTGGGATTAAACACGAAGATATGCTGTCTGTCGAGAGCGATTTTTCACGACATAGATGAAGCGTTGGAGTGTGATGTGGACGTTGTGGGGCTATTCATGGCCACTTCCGACCTGCATCTCAAATACAAGTACCATCGCACATTTGATGAAATGTTGGAGTGTGCCCTTTCGACGCTTGAGTATGCAAAAGAACACGGCTTAATTGTGCGATTTGCCGCAGAAGACGCGACTAGAACAAATCCTGAGGTACTTAAGCGTTTTTTCAAACAGGGTGAAGATCACGGGGCCGACTATATCAGTATCGCAGATACGGTTGGTGCGCTCAGGCCGGCATCGTGCTACGATCTAGTAACTGAAATGAAAAAGGTCGTTAACAAACCGCTTTGTATTCATTGTCATAACGATCTCGGCATGGCTGTCGCCAACACTATCACCGCAGCAGAAGCCGGTGTATTTCAGCTACATACAACTGTTAACGGAATAGGGGAGCGAGTTGGAAACACTCCACTCGAGGAGTTGCTTGTGGCGCTGCGTATCCAGTTTGGCATTGACACGTACGACCTTACGAAACTGATGGATTTGTCGAAAATAGTCGAATATCACTCACGCTTTCGCTTGCCGAAAAATAAGCCGGTAGTCGGTTTGAATGCGTTTTCACACGAGTCGGGTATACATGTTGCTGCAGTGCTAGAGGAGCCAGAGACGTACGAACTGTTCTCACCTGACTTGGTAGGCAACAAGCGACGAATCGTCATCGGCAAGCATACAGGAAAAAAAGCGCTCCAGTATGTGATCGCACAATTAGGCTATAGGCCGACCCGCGATGAGCTATGCCAAATTCTTGACGATGTAAAACGCGTTTGTGAAACAAAGAAATCGGTCTCTCAGGAGGAGCTCGAGGACATAGTTCGAGGCGTGATGTATACGTGACTAAGCATGGGCATTTTGAGACGGTTTGCTGTATTTGGGACACGAAGCCCTGACAACAACAACAAAGGCCCCTTTGGAGTTCTTTGTTGTTCGTAGGAGGTTCTCGAACGATTCTTCTGCCATCTCAATTGCGTTCACTATTTTGTAGCTGATCCCGTAGTTTCTACATAGTGCGCCGACCAAGTCGGAGACCACAGGCGTTTGCTGTCCCCCTGTTATAGCTGAAATTCGATTTTCGAGCACAAATACCTTGACATTGCGCTTAAAGACTAACGCGCTTATTAGTGCGACAACGCCACTGTGTAAGAACGCGAAATCTCCTAACACTGCTATGCCACCATTTTCAAATCCAGAAGCCACTCCAATTGCTGAGCCGAGAGAATAAGCTACATCGATGACGTTTAACGGGGGACTAGCGGATCTTATGATACAGCCCATATCTCCGGCAATCATCTCATCGATTTTGGCAAGAGCGTGGTAGAATGGCAAAAAGGGACAGTCTTCACAGATCTCTGCTTTGTAGTGTCTGCTCTCAAGTGTTTCGACTTCAAATTGTGTTGAGATGCAATCAGCGCCAACGTAATTTAACGCTCGATTGACATCATCTAGCGTGAGTTCTCCAAAGCGTGGCAGATGTCCTGAGAGCTTGCCGAGGACTTTACCGCGGATCGACTCCTCGACGAGCGGTGCACCTTCTTCAATAACTAGCACGCGGTCGTGATCTTTTAGAAACGAATCAACTCGCCGCTGACATAACGGGTTGACTATTGCAAGTTTTAGGTGCGCAACTTCGCTTCGTCTCTCGATTGCATCATCGACCACAGTAGATGCAAAGCCCGTGGAAATAATCCCGATAACGCCTGTGCCGTTTTCTTCATTTAGTTCTGTTGTCTCTGCAAACTCAAGCATCTTGGGATATTTGTTTTTGAGAAGGTCTTGATGCCTTCCTAATAGTGTAAGGTTCCAGACGCTTTTTCCTATTCTTTTATCGGGAAGCGACTCAAAGGGTACGCGCTCAACATAACCCTCCGTGTTCAAGAGCCTGCTTGTCACCCGCATTATTACTGGCACTGAGAGTTGCTCAGATAGTTTAAAAGCCCGTAAAGCACAATCATACGCATTTCTGGCGCTATGTGGCTCGAATACTGGGATCTCCGCTAGCTTTCCGTAGTATCTAGAATCCTGCTCATTTTGCGATAATTTAGCGCCGGGGTCGTCTCCCGCGATTATGACCAGCCCGGCACCAACGCCGTGGGTTGCTGCTGTGATCAAAGAGTCTGCTGCCACGTTTAATCCAACGTGTTTGGCTATAAAGACAGATGAAGTGCCTGATGCTGAGGCTCCTAAAGCCAAATCGAGCGCTACCTTTTCATTAGCTGTGGATATCCAAATAGGTTTTAAATTGTCGATGATTTCACTGATAGGATATCCTATAACTCCTGTTGCAACTCCGACGCCAGCGTCAAGTATCCCATACGTAAGCGCATTTACGCCGTCTATTTTTACCATTTCTGTAATCGATAGTGTTGTTTTTCCTAGAAAACAACACGCATATTCAGAGCTAAGGGACTTTTTCTTACGCAATTTGTTTTCTTTCTTTTCTATGTGAGTTCTTGTTGAAGCCCTACGTGTTCAGCTGAAAAACCCGCCGCAAGTTTGAGAACGCTGTCACGGGCAATTGGCAGCGCTGTGGTTTTCGCTGTTTAACACTTCCCACTACAAACCCGCACGATAGTTGGGCTGCGCCAGTTATTAATTTTTCCAGTTTGAAGCGTTTGCGGGCAAATTGTAGCAAAGTATGTAAGACGCTAATCACAACTTTTTTATGTGTGACGACCTTAGGAGGGAGCAGTGATTATGGCAGAAATACCACTAGCAGTCGTTTTGCGCATTATGAAGGTTGCTGGAGCTGAACGAGCTAATCGCACGGCGGTAAAAATAATGGCGGAGAGGGCGGAAGACTTTGGCGCAGCCGTTGCCAACGAAGCCGCTAAGCTAACGAAGCTCGCAGATAGGAAAACGATCTTAGGGAATGATATAAAGCTCGCAACTGAACGAGTAAACAGACGCTAACTCCCGACACTTATTTCGCTTTTTAGCTAAGGCAGTTCCTTCGTTTTTTCTCGTTTTTCATGACCCGCCGATTTGCATAAGGCCTTTTTGACAGAACTGTAGCAGGATATCTCCGCTGTCGCCAAGGTAAGCACGCAAGTGACATAGGAACGACTTTGTGTTCTTAACATAGACAGTGCGGTAGCCGGGACTCGAACCCGGGTTAAAGGCTTGGGAAGCCTTTGTGCTGCCTCTACACCACTACCGCGACAATGCGGCTACATACTCCGTGCTCAATCATAAAGGTTGTTACAAGGTTTATTACTTAAAATGCAGCCTGAACGGAAGACATTTAAGCGCAGATGCTGATGTACGATGGGGTTTTTTATGCCAAATGATCTGAGGACACCTATTGTTGCAGTACTCGGTCACGTAGATCATGGTAAAACCACCATTCTAGACAAGATTCGCGGCACAACCGTTGCTGAAAAAGAACCAGGGCTAATCACTCAACATATAGGTGCAACTGAGGTTCCGTTAGACATTATATCAAAGCTTTGCGGGTCACTCTTAGAGGGCATTCGAGTTCCTGGGTTACTTTTCATCGATACGCCTGGTCATCATGCGTTTACGACACTGCGCGCTCGTGGAGGCGCTTTAGCAGATATCGCGATACTAGTCGTCGATTTGAATGAAGGCTTTCAGCCGCAGACCACAGAAAGCGTCAACATCTTAAAACAGCATAAAACCCCTTTTATCGTGGCTGCCAACAAAATTGATAAGATCCACGGGTGGCGTTCCTACGATAATATGCTGTTCACTGAAACCTTCAAGCTTCAGAGCGAGAGAACTCAACGCCTTCTTGACGAGAGAATCTACGCGCTTGTAGAAGGCCTTTACAATGCGGGCTTTAGTTCGGATAGGTATGACAGAATCAGAGATTTTACTCAAAATATAAGCGTCGTCCCTACAAGCGCACGAACAGGCGAAGGAATCCCGGACCTGCTCATGGTTTCGCTTGGTCTCGCTCAGCGATTTCTCGAAAAGGATTTACGGCTCAATGCCAACGGCCCGGCTCTAGGTACTGTCATTGAAATTAAAGAAGAAAAAGGGTTTGGCGTAACGCTTGACGCCATAATATATGATGGCGTTCTCAAGACCGGTGACCAGATCGTGGTTGGGGCTTTTGAGCAACCAATCGTGACAAAAGTGAGGGCGTTGTTAAAACCTGAACCGACAGGGGGCTTCAAACGGGTTAAAAGAGTGATCGCAGCTGCAGGAGTTAAGATAGCCGCCCCAGGCATTGAAAATGCACTTGCAGGGTCACCTGTTAGAGTCGCTATAAACGATACCGACAAAGTAGTTGCAGATGTCGAGAGAGAGATGCGTGAGATAACGATCAGCACTCAAGACGTTGGAGTTGTAATCAAAGCTGACACTATAGGCACTTTGGAAGCGCTTGCGGGAGAGCTAAGCCGTGCTGAAGTCCCGGTTAGCAAAGCTGGGTTGGGAGAAGTCTCTCGACGAGACATCATCGAAGCAGAAACGATAAATGACCCGTTGTACTCAGTTGTTCTCGGCTTCAACGTCGATGTCTTGCCAGATGCTAAAGACGCAGCTGCGAGAGCAAATGTGAGTGTGTTTGTCAGTGATGTGATCTTCGGGCTAATCGAAGAATATCAGACGTGGTTCGAAAAACAAAAAACATTGTACGGAAAAAAACGCTACGAGACTATCGTGAGGCCCGGGAAATTCAAGATATTGCCTGGATTCGTTTTCAGGCAAAGCAAGCCTGCAATAGTAGGAATTCAGGTGCTCGGTGGCACGCTGAGGAATGGGGTCTCTTTAGTGCGAGAAGATGGAGTCCGAGTTGGAACGCTGAAGGGTATGCAAGACAGCGGCGAAAACGTAAGCGAAATACGCGAAGGAAAAGAAGTTGCGGTCTCTATTGACGGACCAACGGTCGGAAGACAAATAAACGAGGGGGACTTACTTTACGTTGAAGTGCCAGAAAAGCACGCAAAAGTTATGGAGCAAGAACTTTACGATACGCTCAGCCAGGGCGAGAGATTAATGCTTGATGAGTTTTTAACGATCAAGCGCAGGGATAACCCGTTTTGGGCTAAGTGAACTCTACCCGTCAAATCTCGACACTGCAAGATCTCAAAACAGCGGATAGATGAACCACTAAAGAGGGGAGTAATGTGAATGGCAGACTTTAGGTTAATCATTTCTGATCCAAGCACAAAAAGCGCATTCAAGATGGAAGTTACAGGTGCGCAAGCAAACAAGCTGTTTGGTTTAGGTATTGGTGACTCGGTACAGGGTGAGGTGCTTGGCCTCAACGATTACGCACTCGTCGTAACGGGTGGTTCCGACAAAGATGGCGTCGCTATGCGGCGAGACCTACCAGGGACGGTTCGAAAGAGATTGCTGTTAACTAGCGGTGTCGGCTATCGTCCAAAGAGAGCAGGGATTAGAAGGCGCAAGAGCGTCCGAGGTCGGGTAATCTCCGCAGAAACTGGTCAGATCAATCTCGTTGTAGATAAAAGCGGAGCTAAGCCACTCGATGAGATTTTTAAAGCCACAAAGCCTGAGGAATAGTGTTTGTGCCTCTTCTTGTTAAACGCGTCGCGTTTATAGGTGACCAAGTGATGCGCTCTACTGCATTCGATTTTTTCGGTTAGGGCACACCTGCACAGCGCATTTCCTACGTGCCTCCTGCACAATGCTTCGTTGCTAACCAAGCAATGCAGTGTCTTGTCCTCTTACAAGACTACGGAATTTGGCGTGTACTGCTGCGATTTGCCGCATCTGCTCGTCAGTTCTACTTTTTAAAACGTTGAAACGCGGAAAGACTGTATGATCAGAAGCGTTGGCAAAAAAATGCGCTAATTTTGGTCCTAGTGCGTGCTTTGGTATCAAGCGTGGGTCTCGCACAAATTCGCGGCACTCGTGTTCCCAACAGGTAGCTGCGTCGAGTGAAGATTTGACGCCGCCCGCTCGGAACTCTGTAAGAATGAGATATAGGGGGCGAATATCAACACACGCCATTCCAATGTTGGCATAGGGCAGCGCATAAATGTTTCCGTTGAACGCTACTGAAAGCCCGCCCGCGCTTTGAATCCACTGGAGCATTCTGTAGTCAGTAATGCTATCGCCGATGGCCGCAGTTTCTTTCGTACGCGCGCCCCGGACAGCTGACATCAGCGCTTGAACCTTACGCTCACCGCCAACTACGTTGATCTTATCGAAAATTGCATTGATTCGCGTTCTAGGCACCTTTTCGAAGAAAAACTCATCAAGTTGCGTGGCCAGTCTCTCAAGACTTGAGTTTTCTTCGTCGGTGTTTGAAAAAATCAAGAGAATTTCGTCTTGAATCTCTCTGATCAATTCTATCTCGGGCTCTTCAAGCATGTCAGCAAATGAATCCAATGGAAAACGGGTACAATGCACTTTTTTACGTTCAATACCAAGCTGCGATGCGATGTTGTAAGCATGTTGTTCATAGCTTGTTGAAATGACGTGAACATTCCACCTATCCTCTTGCAGCCACTTGATGAGCTCCTTGGCGCCGCGCACCAGCTTTGCTCGCTTTGAAACCTTTACGATATCCAGCTCTGTTATGCCATTAACTAACAAAAATGGTACGATCAGCTTTAGCGTGTCGCCAGGCTCGTAATCCGGAGTGTTTTGAAGAGCGAGATAATCGTCATACCTACTTAAAACTTCAAAAAGAGATGGGCCGTCTTTAATCAAATGCATTACTTCGTACGCATTGTCTTGTGGCGATAATGGCCCCTCTAAATCGAAAGCAGCGGTGAATGCGCGAGCCACGCTTGCCAAGTGCCCGTTCAAACCTGATAAACGTTGCTTAGAAAAAGCGTAGCGGCAACTAGCTTTATAAGTTTGCTAGTGTTCCGATCATCTGCTAATTCATCATGCAGGGGCGATACTCAACGCTGTTCGCGCGACGATTAAAAGGCCAAAATGAGGTGAGAGACGGCAGACCGAACTCGGCATCCGAGCTATTATCGTGTCGCATCCCCGGCTTTCATCATTCGGCTGGGAACACGAGGTTCGTCGATGATGCCTAGTTAATCTATGCCGTTGCGGTTTCGCCGATCTCTCGCAAGTGCTGTAATCGGTGCGTAATTAGCCATCGGAGCTCTGAGACGTCGTGTTTTTTGGCGCTTATAGGCGCAACTCGATCGATCCATTGCCTGTATGGGGGTAGCATTCCAAGTTGCGATACTATCTTGTTTAAGTTGGCTTCGTGCGCTTCGATCTTATCCATCTTGTTGATAGCAACGATAGGGTCAATCTCGAAATCTAGCAAATATTCATAAAGGTCAACGTCAAGCGGTCTAGAATGCCGTTCAACGATTTTTAGGAACGACTTCGCATCGATGATTTGCACTACTAATGGTGGTTGTTGACGTTTGTCATGTGTGTTTTCGGTAATATCGCGCAGCATAGACTGAAAACTGATCAGCCCGCGCCGGAATCCGATCCCTGGCAAATCTGTGACTATCAAGTTCCCAAGTCCATATCGCACAGGCACTTTAGTGACGCCAGGATTTTTTCCCATCCGCGTTTTCAGTCCGAAAAGTTCCTTAATTACGGTAGACTTACCTGCATTCGTTCTCCCAACAAAAAACAGTTCAATACGCTTCATAGTTGAATTGACGCTGCGATAGTTCCTGTTTACCTCTCTGTATTTATGTCATCCTCGTGTCCTTGAGCCTCGTTTCTCTCTTTTTCTCGCCCATATTTCAGGTACAACCAGGCAAATACAATAACTAATACTGCCGCGTTGGCTAGCGCGAGATGTGAGGCCGTCAGACCTAAACTCCCAGGCAAACTAAGTACGATTGAAATTGTTGTTAGTACTCCGACGCCGATGCCGAATGACACCGTGAGTATCTCAATAATGTCAAAATTGTGCATCTTTGTGCCAGCGAGAATCAGATAACCAGGGAGCATAATCAAGTAAAGCAGCCCTAGAATGAAGAGTAAGATGCTTGAAAACTCGATGTTCACTTTTGTTCTCCTTGCCACAATTTAGTTAACCTGTTCGCTATTTCTGACGCATGCTAGGTGCCCTTCAATTTGTAAATGATGACCGACGGATTTGAGTACACAATCTCAAAGTAGTTTAGATCTTTTACTGTCTTCGCTATCTCATACTGCTGTTCATGCGAGCCTACGAAAACGTAGGACACGTTGTTTTGTTTGAGATTGAGACTTAAAATCTCTGGACTGCGCTCGTTCATCAACGCGTTAATCTGTTGCTGCAAGTCGATTCCGTTATACTGAATTGCATAAAGCTCGCCTGCAAAAGCAAGCCGCCTCCCGGTCTCAAATGGAATTCGAGGGAAATTGGAGGGTTCTTCGAGAAAGATTGCGTCTTTGGAGGTGTTTGCTCTAATCCACTGCATAGCTTGTAATTCGTCAGACGAAGCGAAGACGTACGTTTCGCCGTTGTAGAACTCCCATAACATGACCGACGTGGGAAGTGCGAGGCAAAGCGCTGCTAAAATTGCCAGAATTTTAAGAGCCTTAGTTTTTGACCAAAAATGTTCATGGGGCAGCTTAGCAAAAACGACCGCCATATAATAGCTGGCAAAAATGGCTACAGGAAGCCATAGGTAAACTAAGAAGCGGTAGTTATTGGTAGTCAGCGGAAGCGCGATAACATTCACGGCGACTAATGCGCTTAGCGCGAAGAATATGAGTGGTTTGCCTGTTTCTTGACTCAACGACTTGTAGGCTCCGACGCAAGCTATGATTCCGACTAAGCCATAAACGACAAACCAGAAAAAAAGTGGAAAAGTGAAAAATGCAATTTCAGCTTGATTTGGACCTCCTATCAGAAGGAATAGCATTGGTGACGCTATAGCCCCTCCAACGACGAGAGCGCCGAGATTATATTGCGCGTTCTTAGGTCTTCGTCTTGCATACTCGTATACTACATAGGCCGCTACTGCAACAGACAATGAGAACGCTGTAATGAGATGATAATATGGGAGTATGCCGAGAATTAACCCAAAAATCAGCGCATTTCGTACGCTCAGCTCCCGTATCAACGTTATCCACAAAATAAATGCAAATGTAAGAACGACGAGGGCAAATGTTTGCGTTTGTGGCAGCAAATAGAATAGCAGGGTTTGGTCGTACTTAACGGCCGCTGCTTCTGCAAAACGGTAAATAAGAGAGGGAAACAGGTCGCTTGGTCTTTGAGCGATAATTATAATCCACGCAAGCCCTCCGCCCAGCGTGTACAGAATCATCGCGATCAACGCTGTTGCGTTGTTGAATACCCTCCGACAAAGCACGTAGATATTCATTGAAAGAGTGAAGAAGAGGAGGGGAACTGTAATCTTGAAGATTGTAAGTGAGCTGATGCCAGTTAGGATGCTTAGTGTCCCCACAAAAAGATGCATAAAAAAATCATAAGCGATGTAGTGCGCAGGAAGATAGGGATTCTCAGGCGGAATATGCGGGGATTCAATGAATCTAGTTATTATAGAAAGGTGAAAGTTTAAGTCAGACGCTTGAGTGGGATTCATTACGAACCCTTCATCGTCAACGATCAACGATTTAGAGAGCGGAACGCTGACCACGAGTGCAAGCGACAGTGCTAGCAGGAGGGGGAGTGCGAGAGAGACCAACTTATGGTCACGCTTGTGGTTTTCGCTGTCGACATCGGACCGCTTCACGTCTTCTTTTCTGACAGCAAATGAAATTATCGACGCCGCAATAATCGCAAGACCTATGGCTGCGCCGGTTAGTGCGATACCGACCCCTGCGAAGTAAACGAACGTTGTAGCAGTCGGTATGACTACGAGTGAGAGTGAAAAGGAGTAGGTTACAGTCTCCAAAATATCAGTCTGCTTGGCGTCCTTGTAAAGTAGAAAAAAAGCTAAACCCGGGAGGAAAAAAAGTAATGGAAGCGAAAAAAACTGCAATGGAAGCAACAAGACCACTCCTATCGCAGCTGTAAATAGCTGAGACGGAAAATTGAGCGGCTTAACCATAGTTCGTTTATGCACCTTGGGTTTGTTTTATCGAAGCTAACAAACGAGCATCGAGGAAATGTAGGACCGCAAATGCTCCAATTCCGGCTGCCACAACCAAGGACTCAACAAAAAAAGTCAGAAATCGGTCCATAAATATTCCTATTCCTAGCAAGTCGTTTTTCGTGAGCAAAAGGGAAGCTATGACCCACGAGTAAAGCAGGAACCGCTTGTTAGTTCTATTTCGTTCGAGCCAAGCAAGCCCGATAACAGCAAAAGGAAGAAGTAGCACCCCTGCTCGCTCGAAGAATCCCACGCGAAACTCACTTGCTAGGAAATCGACCGGTGTGCCTTCGTGATATTTAACTTGAGAAAGTCCCAAGATGCTCACCGTATGCAAAGTGTATACTTGCCATAATGCATAAACCGCTAGGACAGTCATGAGGGGGACAAACGCCTTTAGAAACTCATTTTTGTTCTTCACTTGCGTGAGGGCGTAGGCTGCTAAAACGAGAGCGAGCGTGAGCAGCGTCATTTGATGTGTTAATGCCGTTACTGCCGCAGAGACAACGGAGAGTCCTACGTATGCGTTGAGTTTAAATGGTCCCTCTGTTCTATTGGCCAGAACAAAAACGAGCGTAAGCGGTAACATGAAGATTCCGAGCAGCTCTGGCAATGCCCGGATCGTGAATATCGTCATTTCTGGCGACACGATTAGGAAGAACAAAGCACAAACGGCTGCGCTCGCATGCACAAGTTGCTTCGTGAGTGTGTAGATGACGCAGAACACAGCGACGGACAGCGTTATGGTGACAAGCCCCGAAACCACCATAGGATCGATTCCGGACAATAATGACTGCGACGCTATTAGTAGGCGATATGCCGGAACATAAAAGTTAGGGAAGCCACCGTTGTACGATAGCTCTTGCGTTGGGTAATATCCAGATTCAATCGTAAGACGTTCTATTCCTACATGATACAGGGTATTGCCGTACGTCGGTATGACATAACCTCGTAGGATATTCAAGTGATAGCTAAACCACAGGATGAACAATCCAATAATAAACCCATATCTAAGAACAGCGATAGCGTCGAGGGACGTCAAGCGATCGCGGATTTTTGCTTTGTTAAGCCACTTCATAAATTCGTACATCCTCGTTTGAATATTGGAGCTTGAAATAGTCGCTATTGTCAAACTTTGTAGCATTAACTGATATCCATCCAAATCCGCAAAAAACCAGTCTGTTAAGTGGAACAAACACGTAACTCAAGTTGTTTTGTTTGCACAGTGCATATGCTTCGCTCGCGGAGCTCGTTTGGTAAATCTGTTGGGAATCTTTCATGTTCGCAATAGGATCTGGGGCGTTAGCCCAGTCACCACCAACGATAGGCGTGCGGGTGGTCATGCCCATTATCAGCTCGCCGCCAAAGATGTCAGATTGGAAGTGATCTGACGCGTGAGTGTTCGTTTTTATCCACGTTGTAGCTTCTAATTCGCCCTTGGTTACGACTGGATCGAGCCAGAGGTCGCCCTGTTTCTGCACATTTGCCATTCCATATGTGGCTGTTAACAGCAGCACGACGACTAAAAACAAGATTCGAACGAGATTTCGTGTTACGTTAACCATGAACCTTCGTTTGAAATTGTGTTTCTAGTATTAAGTTGTATACGCCCTCATCAGCTGCATATGAATATGCGTGAAAAACAGCTTATTACTTCAATACAAGGCAGTCGGCCAAGTTTTTAACAGCAGCATAGATCCCGATGCTATTTGATCTGTTTTGATATCCTTCAGTCAGGACATCGATTTGGCCATCAGCATGTCGATAAGTTGTGTTGCTGCGATAAAAGAACAATTACGCCTACCAGATCAGATTCGAACGCTTGTTGAAGAAACTCCTGCAAGATTGGAAAAGTCAGTCAAATATAGGTCTGACCATTCGCTAGCATGAATTGTCATTTTTGATATTGGCGTGGACAGTCAGATGTCCGTGTTACGGCTGCGCATTCGATTTTAAAAAAAGCTCAAATGTGATGTTTGCTAGGTTGCAAAGATAAAATTTAGCGCTAGTATTACCACAGCAGAGAGAATGCAGGCCACGATAATTGACCGAGGAGGAATGTGTATGGCGTTCTTGTCTTCTGATTCATAGTACCTTACCAAGCCAGCGCTCGACATAGGTCCGCCTGTTTCACGTTTCCCTTTCGCCATAATTTAAAATACAGTCCGCTACGATTTATACGTTGTGATGAGGGATTACGTTGTCGGCGGACGCATTCTAAATGGCGATGATTTTGATTTAATAACTGGTTATGTCCACGTTGAGGGAAGTAGAATCGTCGAAATAGAAGAGCGATCAAACGTCAAACCCGACAATTGTGAGGCAAGCGGCATCGTTATACCTGCTTTGATTAACGCACATACACACCTCGGCGACTCCATAATCAAAGATATCCCCTATAGTGGCGTAGACACTCTAGTAAAACCACCTCACGGTTTGAAACATCGTGCTCTTCGTGAGGCAGCACTGGGCGTGTTAGTCGAGGCGATGCATCAGTCACTTTTAGACGCTTTTGTTACGGGAACTGCCATGTTAGCAGACTTCAGAGAGGGCGGAATATATGGCATAAATGCGCTAAAAACCGCGATGGACTTGGCAAAACAAGTGAGGGTAATGATTCTAGGCAGGTTAAACGATGCACGAAATTATATAGTAGAAGATGAAATTGATACCATTCTCGATGTTGCGCACGGCCTAGGAGTAAGTGGAAGTCGGGATTGCGATAGTTCAGCCATTGGTGCGATGTTCAACAGGGCACGAACACGTGGGAAGTTTGCTGCTATTCACGCCGGCGAAAAGGACGCCTCGGATATTGATTCTGCGATATCACTCAACCCGGACTGCCTTATTCACATGACGTATGCTTCCAAACACCAGATTGAAAGCGGGATTCCCATTGTGGTATGTCCAAGGTCAAACCTCGTAACTGGTGTCGGCTCGTCTTTTCTGCGGCCGCCAATCGGAGAAATGATGCAGGCGACCACTGTTGGGCTGGGTACTGATAATGTGATGCTCAATTCAGTAAATATGTTTGCGGAAATGGAGTTCGCGTCAAAAGCATTTCTGCATGATGACATCAAGGTGCTCGAAATGGCGACACTCAACAATGCCAAAATTTTAGGAGTTGACAATGAACTTGGCTCAATTGCCGCCGGCAAGCATGCAAATCTTCTAATCATTAACAACCGATCGCACAACCTCTCTGGAACTCAGAATATTATCAGCAGCGTGGTCAGAAGAGCTCGTCCAGACGATATTGTCCTCCATACTCACGGGGGCTAGGTGCTTAGTTAGCGCATCGAACTGCGCTATTTGCGGCTACAGCGGGAGATCACAAGTGACATCGCAAAAACCCGCATCGGCGGATCCGGCAGGTCAAAGCTTGGCTTGCTGCATGAACACCACGTGACACTAGAACGATCGCGTGATAGAGGCTTAAAAAATGATGAACGTCGAAGATGTGATGACAAGGGATGTTGTCTTCGTTGAGGTACCTGGATCTCGAGACACGGCCCTCAAAATTATGAAGGACAAGGGGATAACAAGCGTTCCTGTCGTCAAGAATCGCACGCTTGTAGGTATATTAACGCGCGGCGACATATTTAGGAATCCTGAGGAGGATCAAATCGCCCTTCTTATGACGAGGCAGCCCGTTTTTGTATCTCCGACCGCGACCATCAAAGATGCAGTCCGTTTGTTTATTGAAAACGCGATTAGACGTATGCCTGTAGTCGATGATTCGCAACTCGTCGGTTTTATTACAGTAACCGATATCGTGAGTGCCATAGTAGATATGGATATCAAGACTCCTGTGGATGACTATATCATACGTGAAATCGTTGCGGTTTGGGAAATGACGCCCGTTGACGTTGTCGGTGAAATTATGAAGCTCGCGAACACTGAAGCGAGTCCGGTACTAGATTCGACCAACAGGGTCGTGGGTATTGTTACTGAGGGCGCTCTGCTGAAAGCTAGTAAAATTGAAGATACAATAGAAAAGGCAGACCTATCTGCGGGTTCAGACGAAGATGCTTGGACATGGGAAGCGGTCAGGGATACGATGAGTCTTTACTACGGCGTATCTAGAGTAGAGCTTCCAAACTCACCAGTGAAGGACATAATGATGGCTGAATACGAATCGCTATATCACAAGACAGGTATTAGCGAATGTGCTAGACAGATGCGGCGTTTTGACGTCGAGCTCTTGCCTGTAGTGACGGCCGATGATAAATTGGAAGGGATTATAAAAGACTCGGACCTCATCAGAGTACTAGATTACTAGTTTAGTGAGGTCTCTTGCAGAGATACAAGTGTCCTTCGTTACCAAACCTGGAAAAATTGCCAAATTCGGTTTTTTAGTTCAGTTGAACTTAATTCCTTTGCCAAGGGTAGGCTTACATATAAGCATTGGGACTCGCACATGCGCTTACAAATCAAGAGGGTTAGTTAGAACATGCGTCGATTGGCGTTGCGTAGTCTGTCGCTAGTTTTGACGTTCACAGCGCTAGTAATGTTAGCGCCGCTATCGGAAGCAGCAGCGCTTTCCCCACATCAATCGACTGCTGCACAACTTGACAACAATGGCGTTTTTAACCAAATTGATAGTCTGTTAAATAATTTCACAAAGCGCTTCGACCTCAACTCTTTGATACCGCAACAAACAACGACACCGTCGGTTAACATCACTAGCGTCAAAACTGTTAACACAGGACAATCTACTACAACACCGCAAGTGATTGTTACCGTGCAAAATGGAAAAGTCGCTCTCGATGGCGTCAGAATTGATGTGGCATATAAGAATTCGGCGGGCGCGAACGTGCTCTCAAATAGCACCGTGTTAGCACTAAAAGCTGAAGAAACACGCTCAATAACATTTACGCCACAAGGCTTGTCAGCAGGCAGTTATGTGATAGGGGCTGTTGTTTATAAAAACGGCACGGACCCATCTAATCAAGCAACGCCCCCTTATGATGTGCAGCAAAATGCGGCGACACTCACAATTGCAAGTCTAACTCCTACTACGGCAGGGGCGGGAAAGGCGGCGGACGCTGAAATTGGGATCAGTAACGTTGGTGATGTTATAAGTCGTCTCAGCCCGTGGGCATATTTCATAATCGCAATGACTGGGCTTATTACAGTTGCGCTGTTTTTCGTCTTCTCACAAAACAGGTCTGGTGAAGACCGTTATGATGATGATCATTTCAAGGGAGATGACTATGGAGCAGGAGACAGCAGTATATCCAATCCCCCCGCACTCAGCAGTGCGTCTCCGACAGCCGAACATCGCTCAGATTTAGGTGTTGCCTCAAAGCCACAGCGATCGAGAAAGATAGAAGTAACTGCACCTGAAGGGGCCTCTGAGGGGGCCGGGATGACTACGGCGAAGAATCCGCCTCGTTCGACTGAGCAGACGCTGCAGTTTGATGCTGACGGGTTTGTTGTTGGGGATGTAACCTCAAAAAAGGCGTTGAGGAACAAAATGAGGGGCAAGAAAGGCGCCTAGTCGCTCTTTCGCATAAACCGCTATTTTTTTACACTATGATAATGCACGATTTTGAAACCATCACCCCCATATTGCTTCTGTATCGAGGTTCTGTTTTACGGTTTCCTTTATCAAATTGATTTTTTGGCTGTCAAATGGATCTATGCGCGCTGTTAGTCTCTCTAATCGTTCAGCAGCAGTCAACGTATCCAAATTCACAAGAACTACGCTAACGCCGAGTTCTTGTGCTCTTGCGATAACGTGATTGGCTGGGTACAATCCACCAGTTAGCACGAGGCACGATGTCGAAGTCGACAAAGCGGCAAGTTGTATATCTGCCCTGTCTCCTCCGGTTATGACCGCTTTAGCGGGCGCCGTTCTGAAATATTTAAGTGCAGATTCGGGCGTCATCGCTCCGATAAGGATCCTCTCTATAGGGTGGTCTTCTCCTTCGACTATGACTTCTCCACCGAGTTCTTCAGCTATTTCGTTCGCGTGAAGTGCTTTCAGCTCCGTTAGGAACGGAATTGACCCGAGGATCTTTATCCCTCGTTTTATCATATAGTTTTCAAATTGTGGATCTTGTGACTGATTTAGCACAACACCTTTGAGCTTTACCTTGAGTTTGTCGAGAAGCAGTTTGGTCATCGCTACCATATCAAGCGAGTAAATGTCGGTCACTAGCAAGATCTCAGCGTTCAGTAATTTAGCAATCTGAATGCTTGAAACGTTGTGTAAGAACCCAGTGCTGATGTCTTTCGTCCCCTCGAGCAAAACTGCCTGCTTATCGCGGCAAATACGGTTCAAACCGCTAATAATATCCTCAGCTTTAATGCCTTTAAAGAGGTTATAGGTGAAAGGCGATAGCAGTGACTCATCCTCTAAGTTGAGGACGTGTTTCATTAGATACGCGTCTTCCTCAACCAAATTTCCTTTAACGGGGATAAGATTTTCACGGATCGGCTTGTAGAACCCTAAAACTCCTTTAAAGTTTAATGCAAGACCTAATGCGACAACGGTTTTTCCGCTTCGTTCTGACACGGAACTTATGACGAGTGCTGGAATCTCGCACTCAACTCTCAAGTTATCCACCTCCGCTATTTTTAAGAGCATTATCTCTCCTCTCTATGACAACTAGCGCATCTACTGCAATGCAGCCCACTTCTTGTACCATAAGGGGGTTAATCTCTATCTCTTGGATCTTATTGAAATCTTGGCTGATTCTGCTGACGCAGACTATAGTGCGCGCTATGGCATCGATGTCCAGCGCTTTTCTACCGCGCGCGCCAAGGAGAATCGGGTATGACTTGACTTCAGAAATCATCTTTTTTGCCTCGGCTAGCGTAATCGGGGCTAATCTATGCGATACGTCTCTCAGTACTTCTACGTAAACTCCCCCTAGGCCAAAGGTGATAAAAGGTCCGAATTGGGGGTCGCGGGTGACCCCGATTATCACCTCTACTCCGTGCACCATTTCTTCTACTGTAACTCCTCCGATTAACGCTTGCGGCATTCTCTTGTTAATGTTAGCGTAAATTTGATCAAAAGCGTTGTTGGCTGCCTTGTCAGTGCTAATGCCTGTAATTACCCCTCCAACATCGGTCTTGTGGGAGATATCTGTCGAGTTTACCTTCAACACGACAGGGTAACCTATTTCGCGCGCCGCTCGTATCACGTTCTCTCGCGAGGTCACAATCTTGTCTTTTGGGGTCCTGATGCCGTACGCCCGCAGGACGTTCATACCTTCTTCTTCTGTTAACGACGTTCTCCCCTCTGCTTGAACTCGCTGAATTTGCAGCAACGCACCGCTTTTTTGGCCGGCCCTTCTGGGTGGCATCGGTTCCACCTCTTCTGACATTGCGATCTCTCTGAATCTGATAAGGTTGCTCGCTGCTCGGATGGCAGTTTCTGGACTTGTGAAGTTAGCTGTTTTGCCTTGTTTCAACTTATCGCGCGATTTGGTCAGCTCTTTTCCGCCTAGAAAAGAGGTCAATATGGGCTTGGACGCTTGTAAGGCGAGCTTATTGAGCAAACCGGCGGTCTCTTCTGGTTCCGTCATAGCTTGCGGGGTGAGAAGCACGGTAACCAACCCGACGTTTTGATCAGCCAAAACAGTTTTCAAGGTGTCGGCGTATCGTTGTGGCTTTGCATCTCCGAGGATATCAACTGGATTGTAGATATTGCTCTCTCGGGTTAGTGCGCCCCGAAGTGCGATGATCGTCTCTTTGGTGAAGTTTGCTAATAGTACATTGAACTCAACGGCGGCATCGCTCGCAAGCACACCAAGTCCTCCGGCGTTTGTTATGATAGCCATTCCCGAGTTTTTCGGAATTGGACAGCGCGAGAAGGCTTTCGCTGCATCGAACAACTCGTCAATTGTATTGACCCGTATGATCCCCGATTGCTTGAACGCAGCGTCATAGGCTGCATCTGATCCAGCAAGCGCGCCAGTGTGGGAGGAGGCTGCCTTAGCCCCCATATCAGTCCGACCAGCCTTGAGCACGACGAGCGGTGTCATCCTCGACACCTCTTTCGCAACTCGCATGAATTCGCGCCCGTTATCAATCCCTTCGACGTAGAGCGCAACCACATTCGTCGACGGATCATGTGCGATATATTCGAGTAACTCAGCTTCTGCTACGTCGGCTTTGTTTCCGACGCTTACCAATTTATCGAAGCCTAGGCTTTCGTTGGCGGCCCAATCAAGAAAAGAGGTGCAGATTGCTCCACTTTGCGAGATAAGAGAGATATTGCCTTTGCTTGGATATTCGCTTGCGAAGGAGGCATTCATGTTCGCACCAGTGCTAATAATACCTAGACAGTTAGGGCCGACAATTCTAATGCTATGTTCTTTAGCTATTCCCCGAATTTGCGTTTCCAGGATCGCGCCTTGTGGTCCGGACTCTCGGAATCCTGCTGAAATAATTATTGAGGCCTTTACGCCGACGCGCGCCGAATCCTCGAGCACAGAAGGCACGATGCTTGCTGGGACAACGATAATTGCGAGATCGACCTTTTTTACCTTAGGATATGCTTTTAAGCCCAAGACCTCTTCGGCGTTTGGATTTACTGGGACAAGCTCTCCACGGTAGTTGGCGTCCATAAGGTTTTTTAACACCGAATATCCCACTTTACCGCTCTCTCTGGAAGCGCCAATGACTGCTATAGATCTTGGATAAAAGAAGGCATCCATCGTAGTATTTTTAGCTTTTTTGACGGCAATAAACCTTAATCGCCGATTTAGGAATTTTGCGGCTTTGGTTCTTGATTATAAAGATTGTGCCGCATTAGGATACTCGAATGTTTTATATATGAACTTGCCGATAATTGTTCACAAATAGTTCGAGGTAATCAGAATGCCACGACCGACCCAAGGGATGACATTGTTGTTGCTATCTGTCATCGCTGTCTTATTTCTAGTTAGTTACACCGTAATTCCCACATCGGCAACCACGATAGTACAACTCCAACCTAATACGGTAAGTTCAGGCGATCGGGTGTACGTAACTGCGAATCTAGCGCGAAACGCAAGTACCGTTACGTTATCTTATTACGCTGACGCTAACAAAAATGGTAAGGACGACGATGGCGGGTCTTGGGTAAAGATTGCAAATGTCACTGACGGTGGGGCGAACGATGGAAAAAATACGAGTACCGGTTTTATTAATTTTCAGTGGCTGACGCCGCCACTTCCCTCGGGACAGTATATCGTTAAAGTTGAAGATCCTAACGGGCCGACCAGAACAACCGTTTTAACCGTAAACAACGCTAAGCTCAAGCTGATACCAACCATAGTCGGGCCAAACATTGCAAAGGACACGAGGCTTGTTAAACCAGGGGAGCAGTTTTCTGTCAGTACGGAAGTCACAGGTAACTGCCGCCTTTGTCATACGACAGATAATCCCACAACGCAAAACCCAGGCGTAGATGATCAAAAGGTTAAAAAGGCGTTTTCCGCCGATTTGAGTGGAATTACAGGACTATCAACTGATACCGCTATTGCGCCTGATTACGTGCATCACCAGCTAGTTCAATGGATAGGTATTGCGAGCAAGACGCTTGCTGATAATCAGACGGTGAATGTCACGGTAACTGGCACAAATCCGGCTGGCAACTTAACAACACAATCGACAGCATTCGCTGGTGTCAACAAAGCAGTTAATATACCACCAAAATCAAACCAAAATGACACCCAGGGCAGCGCCTCTTCAGCACAATCAAGCGGATCAAGCAATCCGCTGCCTGGTTTTGAAGCAGTTTTTGTCGTAGCAGGATTGACTTTTGCAGCATATTTGGTGAATAGAAAGCGGTAGGTTGCTTATCTTAATGGGGGCGATTTTTTTAGCTTCCGATTGCCAATCGCTCCCAAGCGCTAGTACGCGTTAAGGTATTTGGCGACAATGAAACAGCGTAAGCTTGAAATCATCCTCGAGCAGGCGAAAGTGTTCGACTCTCCTTCTGCAGAGCTAGAACAATATTACACGCCCGCAACCATCGCTGCGCGACTCCTCCATTTCGCTTTCTTGCGAGGCGACATTGCTAGCAAGCGCGTGGTTGATTTGGGTTGTGGGACGGGCGTCCTTGCTCTAGGTGCGGCCTTATTAGGGGGGGTTGTCACAGGCGTCGATTCAGACGATCGAGCGCTAGAGATTGCCCGAGCTAACGCAAAGTTGCTTGACGTAAACGTGGCGTGGCTGAAAAGTGGAATAGAAAGTTTTGAGGGTTCTTATGATACCGTCGTAATGAATCCCCCGTTCGGGGCTCAGAAGCGGCGCAGCGACAGGCCGTTTTTACGTAAGGCAGTAAGCGTGGGTCAAGTCATCTACTTGCTTCACAACGCTGTTGTAAACGGCTTCGTGCGGCACTTCGTTGAGCCGCATCGCGTTACTGACGCAATTTCCGTTAAGCTGCCCATTGCACATACCTTTAAGTTTCATAAGGATGAAGTACGATATGTGGATGCGATAATCTATCGAATTGAAGTCGCTCATTAAGTTAACTATTTGAATCTGGGACAGGAAGGAAAGGGTAAGAAATGACCGATATAGTCGTGCCAGGGGACCTTATAGGTGCCTCTGAGGAATATTTGGCAGAGGAAGGGACCTATGAAGAAAGAGGCAAGATATTCGCTGCAATAACAGGAAAAGTCGAAATTAACAAGGAAGATAGAACGGTTCGGGTGCTGCCTGTGATGAAGACCCCGCCGGTCTTAAAAGTGGGCGACATTGTGGTCGGGCGTGTAGTCGACCTTAAGAATGCTGTCGTCCTTGTTGATATTGCTCGAATAAAAGGCCAAGAAAACCGCGAAATTGCGAACGCAGATCAAGGTGCGATTCATATTTCAAACGTTAAGGATTCGTACGTTTCAAAGCTTGATACAGAATTTAACCAGCAGGATATTATAAAGGCGAAAGTAATAGACGAAAAGAGTTTAAGGTTGAGCACTGTTGAAAAGGATTTAGGCGTGATTAAAGCGCTCTGTGCGCGATGTCGAACGCCGCTCCTGCGGAAACAACATAAGCTTGAATGTCCGAGTTGTGAACGGATCGAAACGCGTAAGATCTCAGAAGACTATGGAACAGGTATAATCTAATCTTCGACTGTTTTTGCAGTACGTATTCTTTGACGGGACTTTTTACAATGAATCTCAAGATTATTCGCGTCACAGAGGATGAAGCTGAGATAGAGTTTCTTGATCAGGGCCATACATTCTTGAATGTCTTAAAACACTCGCTCCTTCAAGACCCGCACGTCGAAAGTGCTACTTACAATATAAAGCACCCGATGATAAGCAATCCAATATTCTATATAAAAACAGAATCCAAGGATCCTTTGAAAGCGCTGCGGGATGCTTCATTAAGGTTAAAAGGCGAGTTTGAAACGCTGCTGGGACTTGTTAGGCTGCAATCTGAGGGGCTTGCCTGATTGCCATCATCAGATCGATGAGACACATCACACTTGATGATGGGACTATAGTTGACCTAAAAGTCGCGCGTGAGGATGATTATGACTATGGGAGGTATGAATACCTGTACGCGTGGCTATGTAAAGTCGACCAGTTTCTTGCTAAGCAATATAAGTTGGAGGATCTCATCGGCAACAAGGCACAGTGGCTGCAAAGCCTTGAAAACAACAAGGTTACGTTGCTCAGTCTCTATAAGGACAACATTATCGGTTCTGCGACGCTGATCTTAAACGAACCTCATTCACGAGCTTCTCACGTCGCTTCTTTTGGTGTTGTGGTTCACCCTGATTTTCAGCGAAAAGGTCTTGGCAAACAGCTGATTGCCGCACTGGAGCAGATTGCTCGCGATCAGGGCATAAAGAAAATCGAGGTTAATTTTTATGATGGGAACCCAGCAGCAGCAATGTATAAGTCCTTGGATTATGACTTTGAGGGGAGAAGACTGAAGAAAGCACGATTGAACGACGGCACCTACGTCGATGAAATTCTGTTATCTAAGTTTATTGACATTTTTTGAGCAAGTGTCGACAGTTTATTCTTGCTCTGTTATCGTTCGCAGTTTAGCGCCTAAGATGACATATAGTGTCTCAAAAAAGACCTTGCGTTCAGCAAGATTTCTCACAATCTCAAACTGCGCTTTCATTCTCTCCGTTACTTCTCGGTAACCCGTGAGCGAAGAGATTATCATAAGCACGCGCCCACGGCTGGTTAAGTGTCTGTCAACTTGTGTGAGAAAACGCATTATTACCTCACGACCGGCGAGGCCGCCGTCCCAGGCCTGAGTCAGCCAGTCACACGGCACATTGGTATCTGTGGGGAGGTAAGGCGGATTAAAGATGATTAAATCAAATCGACGATTATGGTTGCAAAAAAGATCGCCCTGAATTGCTTCAACGCCGTTTAAAGTGGCATTTTTTACAGCTTGGGGATTTATGTCAGTCGCTATCACGCTATGAGCAAAACGTGCGACAACTTTAGCGATTAACCCGCATCCTGTGCCTACTTCCAAGACCGAGTCAGTGGGGCGCACCACGTCGAGCGCGGCGTCGACGAGTAGAAACGTGTCTTCACACGGTTCATACACGTTCGACAGCAACTCTAGTTGTTCTCCGCGGTAGCATATCTTTTTGGCTGTTGAGAGGTTATCTAGAACCATAGCTCCAATCGTGACCCACAGACTATGCGGTCTTTTTCTTTTTTTATAGTTGGCTCAATTTAAAAAAATCATCTGACAACGCTGCAATTTTTTCGGGGGGCAGTTCATACGGCCGTAGCTGTAGACAACGTAGCGGAAGCTTAGCGATGAGTTGGTCCACGGCTTGCACGTTTAGCAGCCGAGCTGCTATAACGAGTGCAGCTTTAAGACGCTTGCGTCTCTGTGTAAAAAGCGCGCGAACGAAGGCGTGGAAGAAAACCTCATCAAGCACGTCAAATTGTGGTCTCACTGGGATGAGTTTGACGATGGCTGAATCGACCCGTGGTCGCGGAATGAATGCGGTGCTCGGGACGTGCTCCAAAACTTCAACTTGTGACTTGTAACTCAGACATACTGTAAGGCGGCTATAATTCTTTGTGCCTGGAACTGCCACCATTCGTTCTGCAAACTCTTTTTGGTACATCAGAACTCCGCATACGAACGGATGCTCCAGTAGCTTGAATGTGACTTTAGATGAGATCTGATATGGTAAGTTTGAGACCGTCTTGTCAAACGGTGGAAACTCTAGCCTCAGAGCGTCGCCATGAAGGACTTCGACGCCCGGAATTGTGCGAAGCCGCTCAGCTAAGCGCCAATCTGCTTCAATAACCGAAAGTTTTTGGCATTTTCTTGCAAGCTTCCTGGTTAAGTTTCCGGTACCCCCACCAATTTCTAAAATCGTTTCAGTTGGCCGAATGTCAGCATAATTGAGAATCCTTTCAATAATCGGGTCATCTATTAAGAAGTGTTGACCCCATTTAGCCTTATGATTTTTCCTATCGACTTCACGGGGCATTGAATGCTTGAGCCGTCGCGCCCATCGTTATTTAGCAAAAAACTTATATTTAGCGTGTTCGTCTTTAAGTTCTTCTTCTATTCTTTTCGCGATTACTTTTTCAGGGTGATACAATCCTTTGATTCTATGCGAGATATCTTCGAAACTCTCGAAGGGCCTTTTTTTGCGTTCCGAGAGAATCTCCCACATCAGTTTCTTGCCCACACCTGGGAGAAGCGCTATGGTGTGCAGACGCGTTGTTATAGGCTGCGCTTCGTTGAAGAAATTCACGAACCTTGGCTCTTGCTCTTTGACTATCATTTCAAGCGCGTACGGCAACTCCACTTTCGCGCCATGTGTGAGCTCTTTGTAGCTCACTCGCCTTTTGACGTGATCAATCTCGCTCCGCTCCTCCTCCTCCTCGCCTACATAAAGGCGGTCATAAGCTTGCGGAACGAAGCCTTCAAAGGGTATGAGTTCGAGGAGTGTAAAGTTGCCCTCACCAACGACGTGCACAATTGGTCTCTTCTTATAAACTGGATGGGGATCGTCAGGGTGTCCGTGCGGTAAGTAGTCTAAAACGCGGACATATTGCTCCCTCTCTCCTCTCATCTTCCTCGCCCTCACACCTTAATAAAAGCGTGCGATAATATCGAGTATTTCGTCGAGTTCTGCCTCCGTAAGCGAGAACCGTTCTTTTGCGTAGATAGACCGTACCTCATCTTTGGAAAGCGGTATGATATCAGCAATTCGAATTGCAATCTCCGCTTTCATCTTTTCAAGGCTCTTCAGCTCGTTAACGAGTTGCCTAGATTGTGAAGCTGTGAGTTTTGCGAAAGTATTGACGTGGTCTAGCGCCCGTCTAAATTCATAAGTAAACTCTTCTTCAGAACGGGGGGTCGTTAGTTCAAAGAAAATCTCTTTAACCTCAGAAAGCGTTAGCCCCTCCTCCTCTAAAACGGTCTTTACTATCATTATATCTGTTTCTGCGCTTTCAAATGCTGTGGACGAGCTATTATCGTTTTAACAGCGTTGCCGTCAGTTACTTTTACCACATATGCGTGGCCACGTTGCTCCACTACTGTACCAGTCCTACCGTGAAATTTTGGATTGGGCATCCCCTTGTGGACGCTTGGGTCGAGGTCGATATGAACTCTCTGTCCAGATTCAAAGCTCCTTATTGCGTGACTAACAGGAGCGATACCCCGTTCACGTATGCTCTTCTTCAGTTTGTATCGCGTTTTCCTTCGCTCACCGTGTGACCTTGGCATTAGAGACCCCCTCCGACTTCTAGAACATCAAGCTCTTCAACTTTTGCATTTACGCCTAAAAGGGCTGAAAGGCTTGGGGTGGTACGTCTATCGTCACCAGATATCAGTTCCTTTACGTAGAGCCCACCCTCACACCGAATGACTATATCTTCTCCTCTCAGTTTAGCGGAATATACTTTTTTGATCCGTTTTAATTCTGCACGACGATGAGCCACCCTTTGGGGCGTGGTTTGTTCAACGTCGCCCTCAAGTTGTAGCAAGGCTTTTTGCAGCTTCTCCGGTTGGATCGGATGGTCGTATGTCACTTTAAGCCTATAAACTTTATCCGAACGCGTGTTCTTCACTTTCACAACCGTTTCATGGTCAACAAATGCGAGTTCGCAAATGGCAACTTTTTCTTGAGATGAATTGACAGTGTGTTCTAGCTGTTGCAGGTCTATATGTCTCTTACGGGGAGACCTCACCTCCAACACAAATGGCCTGCCATTTCCAAGCATGAGCGCGTCAATATCTTCTCTGCCAGCCCCGTGAAAAACGACGTCCTTTCCGAGGCTTGCGTCAAGAACGTAAGTCCCGATTAGTTCCTGAACAGATTCCTGGTATATTTTACCCGTTAGGTTGCACTTTGGACAGCCTTTTCCGCCACAATCGCGGCACGGCCATCTCGTCTGCGGGATGCCCCTCACGAACTTTTTATACCGCCCATATAGGAATAGCGGATTAACGTGGAGTTCAACATTGTCTCGTGCCAAGTCGACGATGAGAAGAATCTCTGGCTTGCTGAATTCGGCCCTTTTGCCAGTGAGAACCTCGATCCGCTTTCCTAATTCTCTGTTTAAGGCAGATTTGAGTGGTTCTGCTGCCGTTGTTTTAGATTCAGCCCAAAGGATCTCCTCATTTTCGGCCAACCTGCCAGACAGTTTGGTACCAACGAGAAAAGAGGAGAACTCGTAGTCATGGAGCTGTTCGAGGCAGCGGTCAACCCACGAATCAAGATGCCCAAACAGACCCCCGCAAACCCAGCAGCCCTCATCTGCAGCTTCCCAGTCTTGAGCGTTGACTGGGGTGTTATTCAGCATTGCCATAACGACGCGGATCGCCTGCCCGCGTTGTTTGTTCGTCAGGTTCGAGGAGCACTCTGCAAACTGTCGCCCGAGACAGTCAGCACAAATGGGTCCTTCTTGCATTATCGAAGCGACTACGTCGAACATAATCTGTCCAATTCGTTATGTATTAGCGTTATGCACTGATCTGTGTGGAGCTTAATTGGCCCGACTCGTATGGTTTGCGCTTGACCGAGCTGCGCCGTCGCCTCCTCAAAAAGACCTAGATGATCTCCCAGTATGAAAGCAACGTTGTTTGTGTGCGGATCCACGTCTCGAACGTCTTTGCCATGTTCGTGAAGGTAAAAAAGGACAGACGCGTCGTTGTAGCGCAGTGCTTCGACGAGGCCGGCGCGCTCAACATAAACTCCTTGTGTCGACCGTCGCTGTCCCATGCTTAGCTTCACTTTGAGGGCTTTCCTGATGAGGGCGCCAGCACTCCTTTCGTCAGGATTGAGGTATCTCAATTCAGCGCCATCAAAACGTATGATCTTCGGCGGATCAGGTTCCCCCAACAGTACAAGGCACACTTGGGTGTCACGGCGTATATCAAACGACGTGACAAATGCGGCGGTAACGCAGCGCGCTAATATATCAATACGGCCTGCAGAGCCAGGCATATCTTCAAGCGTAAAATCTCCTGACGTGGCGGCTTTATGCCCAACTATAATGAACTGTCGCATAGCCGCCTCTGGACTGTGTCAGCTCAGCACTTTTTCGGTAAACGCGAGGGTGCCTGAGATCTTTTTGACACGGACTTTAACTGTATCCCCCTTCTGAGCGCCAGGAACGAATAGCGAGTATTTGCCGATCTTGGCGATGCCATCGCCGCGCTTGCCCACTGCTTCGATGCGTACTTCGTAGATACTCCCCTCTTCAAGCGCACTCGCTGCGCTCTCTTTCTTCACGTAGCGTTTCCTTATAGGTCTATGGGCCCCACAAGCGTCGCATTTTAACATGACCGTTCTATCACTTTTCGTTAAATGCGTATCCGGTCTGTTGCATTCTGAGCAGATGACATACTCGGAGACATAGTCCTCGATGATGCTGGCTATCATTTCCTGCGAGAATCTGCCTTGAAAAATGACCCGCCCCCCCTCTACTTTGCCAGCCGTCGCAAGCTCTCGTAAGAGAAACTTAAGCAGGTGCTCGGGGTTTCTATTCAGCACGTCGGAGATCTCGCCGAAATTCTCAAAAACAGTCATTCGCCCTTCAATAAACACGCGGGCCACAGGTATCGAAAAACGCTCGGCGTCTACCGTTGTCTGAGGTAGGTTTTTCATTCCGCGGTCCAAGTACTTTTCATAACTATCCGTACTACTCACCTTCTCGCTGTTCGCACCATATTGAAAGAAATGAGGTCGTGGCTTAGCTTCACACCTTGACTAGCTCACGCCCTTCGTCAACGACGATTCTGCACGGCGGCGGGACTTTCATCGAAGCGCGGCGCAACGCCTCTTTGGCTTTCAAGAAGTTGAGCGGGTTTACGTAAACGGTAAATACTCTTTGGTCAGTGCGCACACGCGCGGCAGTTCCTACCGCCTTGCCGAACGCTCCCCTCATTCCATCTTGAACCCGATCAGCGCCAGCACCGGTGGCCATCTTGTTCTCTCGCAGCACATGGTGCGGGTATAACCGCAGCTTGAGTCGAAAATTCAATCTGCCCGTTGATTTCATTAGGTAACGGTTAGCAGCAATTCTGGCCGCTTCCAGAGCAATATGTCTTATTTGGCATTCTTCGTCAGCGGTGAGCGATACCGCCACTTCAAAATCGCCACTGAGGTTGCCCGTATCGTACTGTGATATCCTGCTGCCAGGGATTCCCCCCATGTAATATTTCCTCGTGTAGGCGGGCCCTGTAATCTTTCTGTACATCTTAGCTGGTTTGCGTGCCATTCTATCCTCTTTATGTCAACTGTATCTAGCATACACGTGATTCATTAAAAAGTTTTGCTGGGTTAGAGTAAGGCGTAAACTAACGGCTCTGGAAAAAAAGACCTGATTTGTCATCAATTGCTTATGCGTCACCTAAGCCAAGCGAGCAATGACTGCCGCATGTGCCTTATAAAACGGTTCAAGCTCGTGTACGCACATAATGTCCAGCAGCTCTTCAAGCTTCTTCACTTCTCTTTTATACACTGCTTTCGGCTTTGCAGTGACGTCTATGCTTCGTGCTTTGATCATAATGCAAACGTACCCGCCTGTCCTCAAGAACATTTCAGCGTTGGTAATAGCGATTTCAGCTTGTCTCGGCTGTGCAATATCTTGGTACAGGAAATCGACCAGCTCGACAATGTGTCCGTAGTCAGGCTGGAGCGCATTAGCTACTATGGGTACGACATTTTTCACGCGCTCTGACAAGCGAACAAGGTCCCGAGCGACGCGCGGCGCAAACTCTACGGCATAGACGAGTGAAACGATGTTGGCCATGTATGAAACCGTCGTACCAGACGCGGCTCCCAGGTATAGAACAACCTGGTCCGGTCTCAGCGGCACATTCTCCTCTTTTTTCAGTAATGCCGCTAGCTTACTCCTTTGCGGATTCCATAGCCGATATTCTCCAAACACCTCCTCGCCAAAGAGAGCCTCACCTTTCGTGGCGAGATGCGAATTTAACATAAAAACTCCGGCAACTTTGTGGGCCTTTATCGTCATGTCTGGTCGTGTATGGCGGGCTTATTAATCTCGCTTACGCGTTTTTCCATTTGAGCTAAAAGTTCTGGATGCGCTTTTTTTGAATAAAAATCTAGGCGAGCGGCGATAGCTAGTTTTGCGGCCATTGTCCTTGCAATCTTCCCTCTTTTGCCTAAGGGACTGCCGCGGACCAACGGATGTTGAAATATGAGTCCATGCTTAGGCGGTTTTGCGCCATACTGGAGATGTTTGAACAGCGCCTTAGATGCACCCATCACTTGAATCTTGCTCGCTGGCATTCTCGCGAGTGATTCTAGGCCGCCGGCTCGAGCGATCAGTCGTGCACCGAGAAGTTCACCAGCGAGAGAACAGAGATTAGGGGCGATGTCGCGCATCTCAAGCTCAATGGCATCGGCAATTTTCTTCCTCAGTTCGCTTAGTCGCTCGATGGATTCGACAAACTCGTGCTTAAGCGTCATGTATGTGGTTGACGGGGGGGCATCAGTTTCTGTTAAGTCCCCTCGTCTAGATATTTCAAATTCGAGGACATCCCACTCCAAAAGGCGTTCCGAGAGCAAGTTTATCGACTCGTCGATATCATCAATTCCGCCGATTAGCTGCATAATTTGTGCGTCTGGGCGAGCAAACGCGGCGGTTATCTGCTCTTTAGCACGCTGTATCGCAACGGCGCGTAGCAGCGAAATGTAGTCGTGCTCCGACGTGACCAATTGGAGTTGAATCGCCATCTCCCTGAGACGACCCCTATACTGCTTGTCTAAATCGGCAAATTCTTCTCTCTGAAGTCGCAATGCCTTCGCGACGGCGTCCGCTTTTAAGACGTTCGAACGAACGATCTCGTCATTGTGCAGCTCGATCTCTCCGAACCAAGTTTTGAGGATTGTCATACTCTATTTGGCTATTGATGTCGCTATTCCTAACGAAGTACAGTGGTGCCTCTTTAGCTTGTTGATAGATATCCTATATATCTTGAGGCAGAATAATAGATTGTCGGCTGGCAGTGATAGAATTGAACATCGAAATCGGCAAAATAACGCTCAACAATCCAACTATGCTCGCAGCCGGGATCATGGGATCCGCTGCATCTTCTCTAAGGCGGATCATGTCATGTGGGGCAGGTGCCGTTGTTACTAAATCTATTGGACTTCAGCCACGCGAGGGTCACCAAGGACCGGTTCTCGCTGAGGTTCCGGGCGGGTACCTCAACGCACTGGGACTACCCAATATGGGCCTTGCGTTTTTGGACGAACTTGAGACGCTGAGCGCCGAAGAAGAGCGAACGCCGATAATCGTAAGCTTATTCGGCGACTGTGCCGACGACTTTGTCGAGCTAGCCAAAAAGTTCTGCCAGTACGCTGACGCGCTAGAACTCAATTTGAGCTGTCCTCACGCTCATGGTTACGGAATCGAAGTCGGCTCAGAGCCTGCGGCAGTTGAAGTGATTACTAATTCTGTGAGCAAAAACGTTGACATTCCGATTTGGGTCAAGCTCACGCCTAACGTGACCGACATCACGGCACTAGGCCAAGCAGCAGAAAAAGGCGGGGCCGATGCGGTAGTGGCAATTAATACGGTCAAGGCTATGGCGATCGATGTCGAGAGCGCGACTCCAGTTTTAGGCAACGTGTTTGGCGGGCTGTCAGGAAGTGCAATAAAGCCAATCGCGGTGAAATGCGTTTATGACTTATATAGCGCCCTTAACATCCCCATAATCGGTGTCGGCGGGATACGCAATTACGAGGACGCCTTAGAATTCATTATGGCAGGAGCTATGGCCGTTCAGATCGGGTCAGCGGTCGCCACAGATCTGTCGGTGTTTGAGCACGTCGCAGTCGGAATCGACCGTTACCTGTCCACGAAGGGTTTTACACTTGAAGACGCGGTCGGAATCGCACATAAGAGTTACTGACATGGATCTGAAGCAGGTGCTCAATACTACAAGCGTATTGCTCGTTGACAATACGTACGCTGGCTTGAAAGACACCACATTTTCGAAGTATCTCCTTGCAGAGATGCTTGATTCGCCCCTTGACGAAACTAAAGCGTTTATCTGCGATGGGCGAATTCGTGGAGTCGCCTTCAAGCAGGACTTTTGGACGCTCGTAACTGATATCGTCAGGTTTGATCCTGAATTCGAAAGCTATGCCGCAGCGCTACTTCAGGGGGCTAAATGCAATAAAAAACAATCCTATACGGTCGAGGCGGCTGACTTTCATCGAGCTATAGTCGCGCTTTTGTGCGATTTGCTAGTAAGCGGTGAATCTTGCGACTGTCACGACGGCAGACGTTCGCGTATACTGGCATACTCATCCGAGCGTCATGAACGCTTAAAATTGCTATTTAAGACGAAAATTGAGCTTCTTTTTGACCTAGGCGCCGCAGAGATGCTCGAGATATGCTGTGGAAATGGCATGGGTACCGCCGCCCTCTACGATCTGGGATACAACGTTTATGCCTTAGACAACGACAAATGCGCCATTTGTGAGGGGTTATTCCATGGCGCTCTACGGAAAGAAAATACGGCCGTGTTGGACGCCCGTTATCTCTCAGAATATGAATTCGCTCAGTACCACGAGTTTAGATCCATCGTCGGCTTTATGTTGGGGGCTATCTACGAGTTTAACAAAACTGATTGGCAAAAAATACTGGCGGAAGCTGCGGCGGTCGTCAATGAAGGGCTTTTTCTGTTCACTGTTCACAAGAAAGAGGAAATTGATTTCATTGACAAAACAATGAAAAGTTTCGGCATCAAAGGCCAGGTAGTAGACAACCAAGACGACACCAGCATTTACGACCAATGGGTGTATGTCGGGGTTAAGGAATCAACAGTTTCTAGCGTTCAGTTAACTCGTGACTAAACGCAAGCACCGGCAGCCGGGCATACCATCGACGGGTCTTACCGTGCCTTGTTTGCCGCTTAACCTATATTATTATCGTAATTGTAACAAACGTGAGTTTATCGAAATAAGAAAACAGACACCAATCATTGAGATTGCCCAGATAGCGCACCCGGTATGCAATCTATGACATCTGTTGCTAACAGGCCATACCCCAAGCGGGAAAATGCTAAGTCACCCGCACAGCCGTTGAGGTAAGCAGCAGTTGACGCTGCTTGCATTTTGTCTAGACGTGTTGAAAAAGCGCCAACAAGCCCCGCCAAGACGTCACCTGTGCCGCCGACCGTCATTCCGGCATTGCCCGTCTTATTTAAGCGATACTTTGTTCCGTCTGAAATGATGTCAATTCGACCTTTTAGCAGTGTGATGACGTTCCATTCTCGTGAAAAAGCCTTGACCGCCTCTATTCTTTCTTGAAGGCTGCTCGGAATTGTGGCACCTGTTAGAGCTGCGAACTCACCCTGATGTGGAGTAACAGTTACACTGTGTGCCTTGTAATCAGCGGTTGCCAGGGCACTAAGCCCGTCTGCGTCAAGCGTTATGTTGTCAGAAGCAGATAGTAGAGTACTTACCGCTTTTGTCGTTTCTGGGTCAGCGCCGAGACCAGGCCCGAGCACGACGGAATCGTGTCGGGCGATGAGATCGATAAGGGTTTTTACTTCTTTGGAAGTGATTCGTTCGGTACCTACCTCTTTGACTATAAGGTTCGGACTGAATCCTGCTATGATTTCGGCTTTCGGTGAAGCGACGGTCACAATATCGACGCCGCTTCTCAAAGCCGCCATAGCAGCCAAAGTCGGCGCGCCTGTAAAAGGCCCGCCGCCAATAATCAGCACTCTCCCGTTTTCGCCTTTGTGACTTTCCGCCCGCCGATGAAATGATATATCGCCCGGGCCTGTGTAGAGTTCTGCCTCTAGGGGAATTCCTATGTCGCAGATTGTTGTGTCCTTAACAGTTGTTCCAATTTTAAGGCGATGGAGGGCTATTACGTAATCTGCATTTACCGTCGTTTCTTTGCGATCGCCGCTGGGGACATCAATCGACAGTTTCTTGATTTTTGATTGATTTATTAGTTGAATAGCGGTTTTTTCTGGTTCGCGCACCGATCCGATCAGTCCTGTTCCGAGAATAGCATCGACGAGCATATCATAATCCGCTAGATTCTGAAGTGGACTTTCTGGACAGAAAATTGCGGAGCCTTGGTGGAGGGACACGGAGTAATCCAGATGTTTTAAAGCGTCCCAGTTCTTTTGTGCTTCGTCAGTTTTCAGCGCGCTCTCGCAGCCAACGAGAACTACATGAACAGCACACTCGCTTGATAAATGTCGAGCTACGACGAAGCCATCGCCGCCATTATTTCCGAGGCCGCAGACGACAACTACCTTGTTGGCCGAGACACGTGGGCTTTTAAGTAGGTACCTTACCCGTTCCGCGACAGCCTTGCCGGCGCTTTCCATCAGCTGTAACTTGGAAATGCCGAGTCCGACGCAGTTTTCTTCAATGCGGCGCATGTCTTCTACAGACAGTGGCTCGAGAGGCATAAAACTAAAATGCTTAGTGTAGAAATATAACGCTTGTGCTTAGACGCGTCAGGATTATCGCGGACTATCAGTTCGGACCTCGAGCAGGCGAAGCCCTCTTTTCAGACACGGTGAGGTTCTCTTTGTCGCGAACACGACGGGTTAGTCAGGTGCTAGACGGAGATACGAGGGTCGCAACTCTACGCGCTTCAGACGGGCTTTTCACATTAAGTCAACTAGGCGCACACCGCTTGCACGCATGGTTTCCTTATCCAAAGCTTCGAGTTACAGTCAATTCCGAAGCGACGCCATTCGTTGGAGCGGGCAAAACTGCCTTTGCTAAACACGTTGTGCACGTGGATCCTGACTTGAGGGCACACGACGAGGTGCTGTTGGTTGATGAAAATGATGCGTTGATCGCAACAGGACGGGCGCTTTTGAGTCCACTAGAGATGAACGCGTTTAACAAAGGAGCCGCAGTCAAAGTAAGGCAGGGGTTCCTAGGTACTCGCGAGTATTCGTAACCTAACAGGGCGGTTCGAATGCGCTTTACACGTAGAAAGCCCTGTAAATACTTCGTTAAGGGGGTAGTTTCATGATTCCGGGAATGAGAGGGATGAGTCCCAAGAAAATGCAGCAGATGATGAAACAAATGGGGATCGACGTAGAACAGCTAGAAAACGTCGAGAGAGTGATCATACAGCTTTCTGACAAAGAGCTCGTTTTTGAAGACGTAGCGGTTACGGTAATGAAAGCTCAAGGAACTAAGAACTATCAGATATCAGGGGAACCTATTGAACATGCGCGGATAAATGAAGAAGACGTAAAGTTGGTCACAGAACAAGCGGGAGTCAGCGAGAATGATGCCCGAGAAGCGCTTGTGGCAAGCAACGGGGACCTAGCCGAGGCAATTCTGAAACTGAAAGAGCCGCAATAGCAGGAAGACATGGTTGAGAACGCCCTTCTGGTCTCGATCGCGAATAATAACAAGCAGTTTTTAGTTAGATCCGAGGGGGAACTCCATACTGACGTTGGCATTATAAACCTGGGGGCTCTTAAAGCGCTTGAATTTGGAAGTATTGTAAGCACCCATCTAGGCCATGAGTTTAAGGTGCTGAAACCGCGCGCCCCCGACTATTTTAGTCATTTGAAGCGCACTGGGGCGCCCATGATGCCGAAAGACATTGGCATTATTGTTGCCTATACGGGGTTGAACAAAGAGGACGTTGTGCTCGATGCGGGCACTGGGTCAGCAATCACAGCCATCTTTTTGGGCAATATAGCTAAACATGTTGTTTCTTATGAGATTAACCCGGATTTTGCAAAACGCGCTGCGGAGAACGTAAAACGGGCAGAGCTGACAAATGTAGATATTATTGAAGGTGATATACTCGAAATAACGTCAGAAATTAAGTTTGACGTCGTCACGCTTGACTTGCACGAAATCAGCAATGCAATTCACGCAGTAAAAGACTTCTTAGCACCTGGCGGATTCATAGCGTCGTTTTCTCCATTTTATGAGCAGGTATTTGAGGCGCGAAATGCTCTTACGAACTTCACTCAAATCAAAACCTTCGAGGGAATCGAACGAGAGATACAGTTTGGTAAACGAGGCACTCGTCCTGCTACTAGAGTTGGACACACAGGTTTCGTGACAATAGCTCGAGTTTGACTTCTTTAAGCAAGTAAAAATGCTCTCCTTTACAAAAGATGCGCCAACTTATAAATAATGAAACCTAACCGTTTTTTAGAGGCGGACATATGGGTTTGGGAACCGGCACGACTGAACCCGACGTAGATTGTGTGGCGTTCATGGGACACGAACGGTACGGGGCAACTAAGTACGTCCGTTGCGGAGCGTTTGGCATACTCCCAATTGAGTCCTGCAAACAGTGCGTCGAGTTTCGGAAAGCAACCGTGCCTGACTACTACCGCTAGGCTTTCGATTAGGCAACTGCAGTCGCGTAAGCGTTCTCAGTTTGTTGGGCGATTTTGTCCCACGTAAGAGTCCCTCTAACTGTTGAGTAGGCCTCAGTTGCTAGATCGTCTCTTAAACCCTGGTCAGCAATTAGTAGGTTTATAGCTTGTGAAAGGGCGAGCGTATCTCGTGGGGATACAAGCACGCCGCAGCCTTCGTTCAAAATTTCAGGGATCCCGCCCACGTTAGTTGCGACAACAGGGCGTTTGCACGCCATAGACTCGATCAAGAAGAGACTTGAAGCTTCCATGAGGCTCGGGATCACAACTATATCCGATGCTGAAATTAATTGTGGCAACTTAGAATGCGGCACCGCTCCGATGAATGAGACGTCGTTTTGAAGGTTGTGGCGCGCCACAAGTTTTTGGAGGTGCTGCTTGTGCGGTCCATCTCCTGCTATCACAAGCTCGGCATCATATTGTGCAATAATGTTTGGCATCGCCGAAATAAGGTACTCTAAACCGTTTTTCTCAACGAGCCTCCTCGCAGTGAAAAGAATGGTTCTCTCTCCGACGAGGTCGCTGGCTGCAACGCCGGGCTTAAACACGTGCGGATCAAAGCCATTGTGAATCGTTACTACTTTATCGGGTGGAGCTCCCCATTTGATGACCCTGCGTGCAAAATATCCACCTGTGTGGATTTGCATTTTGGACATCCGTGCAAGCATCGGAGCGAGTGTGCGCTCAGTTAGTCTGTACATCGACGAGATGATAGGGGGCTCTATGTAACGCCAGATGTCATAATACGAGCCATGGATTGTGTTGACCGCAGCCCCTCTATATTTTCGAGCTAAGACGTTTGCTGCTACGCCCGATGTGTAGAAATGACCGTGATAGATATCAAACCCCGAGAGCTCTGCTGCAAGCGCTGCAAACGGAAATGCGACCTGTCTAGCAAACCTGAGGTTTGCAGGATCCCACGTACGTCTCATGGTGCCTGCGAGATCAATGGTTTTAACCTTCACGTCTTCTATTTGAAACTCAGCAGCTCCATTGCTTGCCCCGTTGATAATCGTTACTTCGTGCCCCAATCTTGTAAGTGATTTTGATAGTTCAAGCAATGCAACTTCAATGCCGCCCAGCAGCACCCCGTCTGGTCGCGGACCGAGTTCGTAAATGTGTGCAATTCTGAGCGACTTCATGCACGCACCTTCCATTGTTGCGCAATTTGAGCTAGCGTTAAAAATGTAAAGCGTGAATCTTCGCGCAGATCTCGTAAGACCGAGGAGAATAACTCCTTGTAGCAGCCGATTTCGTGCGCCGGGTGAGCGTACATCACGAACGGTACTTTTTTTGTGTGCCAAACATCTCTGTTCTTTCGCATCGTCGCTTTAATCTCATCTTCAGAAAATCCCGCTATAAAGAGCTCACCAATCGAATCCATCGAAACTGGCACTTGCAAGACAGGATCCCTTTTAGGCTCTGTTTCGGGGTAGAAGGGGGGTATCGGCTTGTCGCTTTTAAAATCACTTGAATAGTCAAAGCCAAGCGCGTTAATAGCCCTTAAAAAAGCGCTCGTTACAGTAAATCCAGGAGAGGCAAACCCCTTTATATCCGCCTCAGCTACCGCCTGCAATCCCTCCAACCCCTTGCTGATAAGCTCAGTGATTTGGATCTCATCCATGTTGCGCAAGTTACGTATCCACGCGTAGTGATCGTATCCGTGTAATCCGATTTCGTGTCCTTCTGTTTTGGCCCTTAGTACTGCCTCTGGGCACGCAGCTTCTACTGGCGTTTTTCCCAACAGCCCATTTAGACTGTGGGACCCATACCGCAGCGGTTTCGACCTGATGAATCTGAAGGAACCTCGCGGGTCTGTGATATACTTGAATAGGTTGAGCGCTAACCTGTCCGGGCCAGTCGTGATGAAAAGAGTTGCTTTAATGTCAAGAAGTAGAAGCAAGTCGAGCAATTCAGGTAAGAGAGCAATATCTCGCGTGCTATCGACATCTATTCTTATCGCTGCGGGGGTTTCAAGCATCGTCAATTCCACAAAAAGTATATCTACAAAAGTTTTCACAAACCATATTTAGTATTAAGGCTGCTGTAGCTAAAAGCTATTTTACAGTGCGTTTTTTTCATCTGATCTCTCAGAGGCAAATAAACCGTGGATCGTTCAGTGCTCAGAAAGGATCATAGTGTCGCGTTGAAGCTAGGCTTACTATGTGCATGCCTTATTTTTACGTTTGCGGTGTTTAGAAGCGTTTTTGCTGGTGCAGCGCTTCTCTTTGATTACGCCACGCTGAAGCAAAATGGGTTCTATTTTTGGGCAGTTCTAGCCCTGTGCATCTTGTGGACGTACATTAAGCGAGCGGACATCGTCGAGGCTTCCCGAGGAGGGACCGATGCTAAGTGGTTAATCTTTGGTGTGCTATTGGCTAGTGTTTCAATTGTTCTTCTGTTCTACGTTTCGGCATTCTCAGCTTCGCTCCCACTAATCCTTTTTGCCATAGGGTTCGTCATCGTGGCTCAATTCTCACTTTTTTTTGGACAAGCGTCAAAAATACCGCTCTTACTGTTGGGATTATTCGGGGTTGCCGTAGGTTTCCCAGCACTGCTTGAAAACACGACACTTTTCTGGTTTCCCAGGGTAACCGCGGTGCTCTGTGTGTCAACGCTGCAATCTCTCGGATTGCCGGTCACTTTAAATGGGGTTACGGTCACGTTGACCAGTCTGTTGGGCTACGATATCGTCACGAAGGTTGATCCAAGATGCGCCGGAAGTGATTCGCTGGCCATATTTCTCGCCATTTTCGGACTTATGATCATCGACCGAAAACCGCAGAACAAGCTCTTGATTGGACTGCTCATTTTTGGTGTGATTGGTACGTATCTCCAGAACTTCGTGAGGCTGTTGTTGCTTTTTGCCGCTGGCTATTACTACGGCGTTGATGCGCTTTGGACGGTACACGACTACGCCAGCTATGTGCTCTTTCCGGTCTGGTTTCTTGGCTTTTCTGTTATTTACTTAAGATACGCCCGAAAACCTGGGAACTCTGCGATCGAGCGGAAAACGAGCGCTAAAAGTACATCGAAGCTCTGATAGGGACCTCTAGAACTACATACCTACAAATACTGTAACGTTTGTAGGCGGTACGTTGCTCGAAGGGACTCGAATAGGACCTGTAAAAAGAGACCGTCGTGGGGATATCGCCATTTTTATATACGGCTAAGCCTAGTTTAACTATCTGGCGAAAACTATGAGGAAAGGTTATCTCAGTTTGTTAGCGGTCACGATGGTGATCGCTTCCATTATGATAGCTGGCTGCACCACCTCTAATCAAGCTAATCAAGCGTCCAGCTCAGAAACAAGCAACGCGACGACAACAGCGGCAGCAAAAACTACAAATTCGTCTGTGGCCAGCGCGTCTCCGACCGTAACACCGTCATCAAGCGCATCGCCAACTGTAGCGACACCGACGCCAACTGTAGCGACACCGACGCCTTCTGTATCGCAGAAGACCGCCACGTCGATTCAATTCACCAGTCCAAGTGTTATGAAGCCTCAATCCTTAGGAATCAATGTAATTTCGTCAACGTCAGGGCTTAGAATTTGCACCCCCGGATTGGTCACTGCGACACTAGGAACTGTAACGTCGGGAGGTAGTGACTGTTTTTCCACCGCCTACCTCGTCACAAGCAGCCTGAATCCAGGCACATATGACGTCACACTGAAATTTGCTGGTGATAGTACTTATCAACCTTCGCAAAGCACGGTAAGGATAACTATAACCTAGTCGCACAGCCGGTTTTGATTCGAGAAGACGAACAGGTTCCGTTTTTCTTTGCCCACCCCATCATAATAACCCGTTTAGATGGGGCTGTTGAACTTCTCGGAAAGTAACGGCATTTCGATATTTTTATATCACTCAGCAACAGAAATAAACGCCGAGTGGCACTTCGCACAGTTAGACAGGGTGAGATTGCCGAACATCTATAGTCACTCTAACATTATGAAAGCCAAAAAAATCGTGCTGTTAGTTATGATGTCCATCGTTTTGGCAGCGTGCGCCTCAACGTCAATCCCTCGCGTTAGTGCTAGTGAATTGAAAGTCGGCGGTGGGGGACAGTATAGCACAATTTCAGCAGCAGTGAAAGCTGCAAACGCTGGAGACACTATACTTGTGGGCCCAGGGACTTACGTTGAAAACGTCGCGGTAAACAAGCCTTTAAAGATAGTTTCCACAAACGGAGCCCAAGCGACGGTTGTAAAAGCTTCAGACGCGAGTAAGGACGTCTTTCTGCTTGGCAGCACTGATATAACCATACAAGGTTTCACCGTTACAGGAGGGAACACGGGAGTAGCTTTTGGGCAAATATCAAACTGTATACTTACGAAATGTGTCGTCAATGGCAACGTTTTTGGGGTGTACCTAGCAGGCGCGACGTCCAATTTGGTTAGCAACAACAACCTCAATGGTAACGGTTTTGGCATCTATATGGACGGGTCGTCCGGAAATAAACTGTCGAACAACAGCGCTTCGAATGAAAAAGGTGGCGGTGGGAAAGCTTCACTAAGCGACGGCATTTATATGTTTAATTCAAACAATAACGACGTGACGCGATGCGAACTGAGCAATAACCACAACTTTGGTGTCTCCCTTTACCAATCAAAAAGCAACGTTTTTTCCAATAATACGATAAGTTCAAACGCACAATTTGGCGTACGACTTCGCAATGGGTCTGACAATAACAAGTTTTCGTTCAATACGTTCAAAGCGAATGAGGAAAACGGCGTTCTGATCGGGGATTCACGCGGCAATACGTTTTATTTTAACAACTTCGTCGATGAAAAGAGCCATTTCTATACGCAGGAAGATAATAACATCAACTCGACAAAAGAGCAGAATTATACGTTTAACGGAAATCTGTTCACCGGTTTTGTAGGTAATTACTATTCGAATTACGTAGGAACCGATTCAGACGGAAATGGAATTGGAGACTCTTCTTTTGGGCGAGACAAATATCCGCTACTTAAGCCGATGGAGAACTACGGTTTGGCTCAAGCGACTCCGACCCCAGCTCCATCGCCATCTTCTGCGTCGTCGACAAGTTCTAGTGTAGACGAGAATATGACCGCAACCGCCGCAGCTCAGCGTGTTCTAACGCCGGGATTCGAGACTGTATCAGCGATGCTTGGCTTGCTATTTGCCGCTATTATTGCTGCGATGTTAAAAAAGCGTGCTGCCTGATCGAGGTTTGCTGAGCTGTATTAAGGTTTACACTACAAGAGCGGCTCTTAGTGAGGCTGTTCACTTGGCGTTTTAGTAATCAGTTGACGCCGTCAACGGATCTTCATCGCTGTTTTTGGAGAAATTGGTTGAAGGGAACGTCTCAGTTATGCGAATCAGAACCATGCCTTGTCGTATAATATCATAGGTGCGCGACAACATAGGTGTTTCGTGAGGAACCCCAAATAAATCGCTAAGCTCTTCGTTTAACATCGTTTCGATACGTCTGATTTCGCGCCGTGATTCAATTTTTTGTTGCGCCATAATTCGGCCTATTGGTATATCAGCTTTCATCAGGTCGTGTCTGAACTCTTTTTGCAGACGTGCGATAGGGGTGTAGGACTCTGCGTAAATCAGCGGTCGATCATCATCCTCATTTTTCAGAACAACGATGCGATAGTTTATGTTGTCCCCTTCTGCTACGTCTAATTCCGCTGCTCTGTCGGTATCTGCTTTGACGACCTGCTGCAGCAAAGTTGTCACGACGACAGGTTTGCCGGTAAGAACTTCAAGTAAAGTCGTGACTGAGCCGTCTGTCATCAGCAACAGCCGTTGAGCCTTTGATAATTTAACGTCTAAACCTTCCATGTGAATCGTTTGATACTCCAAATACTAAGAAGATCTTCAGCTCTCCACGATCTCTTGAACGTAAGCACCGGTGTTCTGCGCTTTTACGGCAAGCACTTTTCCGCCGATAGTGTCATCTAAATAGCTCCGAACTGCTTTCAGCAGCCGCTTTCCATCGGTTATTCCGTAAACGACGGGGCCAAAAGAACTCATTCCAGCGCCGATCGCTCCATTTTCGCGCATGAATTGAACGAGATGCGCACAAAATGGCTGCAGTTCAAGTTCACGGCGCTTGAATCCGATCGTCTGCACTCGGTTGATCGAACGTCCGAAACTCTCGATGTCGTGCTCTACAACAGCCGGCAACATTTCCATCAAGATGACGTGACATAGCTCTTGAACCTCGTTGAGCGGCAGCGGACACTGTTTTTGGAAAACGTCGATCTCGCGTTTGTCGCTTGCTCCGCGTAAGTTTGGAATAGCTAGAACGATCGCCCAATCTGGAAAATCGTGACGGGCGATTATGGGTCCAGGACCGAATTTACCTGAAGCCGATGATGGCAAGAATTCCGTTTTGCCTTTGTGACCCCCATCAACGAGGAAGCCGCCAAACTCGTAGGCAGCTACGCCTATGCCTGAGGTACCCCCTCTCCCCGTCAATTTTGCGATGGTCGTCGGATTGAGGTTAAGGTCATAGAGTTCGCTTATAGCAGTCCCTACGGCAAGTGCGACCTGTGTTCCTGAACCAAGTCCCACATGGTTAGGGTATTCTTGAACCACGTCAATCGCGACGCCATTGATGTTATATTGTGTTAGAACTGCAGAAGCAGCACTCTTGATCCTCTCTGCGAACTCTGTGGTTCCTGAAACTGAAAGTTGTGCATCTTTTTTTGCGTTGATTCTAATTGATGGATAGTCGAGAGTAAGTCCAACGCCACCGTCAATTCGTCCCAACGCTCCATTTAAGTCAATGAGCGTAATATGAAGCCGCGAAGGCGTTACTACTTGAATCATGTCACTTGTCGATTTCGACGTCCCGTTTTGATTAATAGATTCTGACTACAGAGCGGTTTTTGGTGTTTCGGCCAGGAGCAGCAAACTGAACAAACTCAACTTCCGATTGAAGGAGAGCCAGTTGTTGCCACCGTCAGTTTGTTGAGCCGCAGATACTGCACGTCTTAGACTTTGCGTTTGAGCTATTAAGTCTTAATTTTTACAGTTATTTCTTTCGGTGGGCATTGCCAGTCGCAAACCGTATGACTGATTTTGTCTAGTAGCTAGCGTTTTATAAAATTGCAGAGTTGCCCGTTCAGTGACATCCTAGGACCGCTTTCGTTATTTACTGGGGGAACCTCCTAGCTTCTGCTACAAGCATCCTATCGGAATCCAACGACGCGCCGTAACCGCGTCAGAAACCTTTAAGTAGCTTTGTTGCAGTTCTAAAGACTACACGAGTTTAAGCGTTATTGCGAAGAACGAGCGAAGATGTACCCAGAGATACAGCTCGCTGTTCCGTCCTCCCTGACCATCGAAACGGCTGATCAGAAAATCAAGACGTATAAGATCGGACAAATAGCTCGGGCGGCAGCAATATTCAGGGTAAATCGCATCGCGATCTTTCGCGACGCTGCGCACGATGACAGTCGATTCATCGCGGCGATATTGCAGTACATGGAGGCGCCGCAGTACCTTCGAAAGCTGCTTTTCCCGCGTTCAAATGAATTGAGATATGTGGGGGTTGTCCCCCCGTTGAAGACCCGCCATCATGTGCACGAGTATGATAACGTTCGTGATGGAATTGTGATAGACGTCGGAACTGACTGCGCTTGGGTTGAAATCGGTTTGGATTGCCCAGCCTTTTTGTGCACGAAGACGCTGCGCAAAGGGGAGCGCGTGACAGTCAAGATCTTTTCGCGAGATCCGCTCGAAGTTGAAGCGATTCAAAAGCCGCCTGGATATTGGGGATATTCGGTTCGGGTGGTAGCTAGCATCAAAGAAGCACTGGAGGGGCTGGTGGTGACCACCGCGAAGCGCGGACAGGTAATAAGCCCTATAATGCGAGATGACATTAAAAGGAGAGGCACCGGCTTGACAACGTTTGTGTTTGGCGCTCCAAACCGCGGAGTAGAAGCGCTTCTAAACGAAGCCGGGCTATCGATCGAGGAAGCGTCAGACTTTATCGTTAATACGATTCCTGACCAAGGCACAGAAACGGTGCGAACAGAAGAAGCTATCATGGCTACGTTGAGTGTGTTTAACGTCGCGCTGCACGAATCAACGTGAGGTAAACTAATGACAAAAAGACATCGTCCAAGGCGCGGATCGCTCGCCTACAGCCCGCGAAAGAGGGCAAAGAGCGAAATACCGAGAATCCGTTCGTGGCCACAGCAAGGCGAACCAGAAATTCAGGGATTCGCAGGCTACAAAGCTGGGATGACGCACGTTATTATTGTCGATGATACGCCCAATAGCCCAACAGAGGGTTTGGAGATAAGTGTGCCCGTCACTGCCGTAGAGACTCCACCAATGAAAATAGCGGCTTTACGAGCGTACCAAAAGACGTCATATGGAAAACGAATTGAGCTTGAAACGTGGGCTAGCGATATCAGCGGGAATCTGGCAAAACTGAGGCCGCTTCCAAAGAAGGGGGCACTTGATGCAGGAAGTCTCGATGGTGCTGATGAGATCAGGGTGCTGGCGTACACCTCGCCGGCGGCCGTTAGCGGGATACCCAAGAAGGTACCTGAGCTCATGGAAATGCCTGTTGGTGGGGACGACGTGAATGCTGCGTATACATATGCGCACGGTATGCTTGGAAAGGAAATCGAGGCGGTCAACGTCTTTAAGGAAGGCACGCTCATCGACGTCGCCGCAGTAACAAAGGGAAAAGGGGTGCAGGGACCGGTCAAAAGGTGGGGCGTTACCATCCAGGACAGAAAGGCTTTCAGGGGTGGCAAGGGGCGCCATATCGGGAATCTTGGGCCTTGGAACCCTGCGCGAGTTAGATGGACGGTTCCCCAACTTGGCCAGATGGGCTATCAGCAAAGAACTGAGTATAACAAACGAATACTTAAGATCGGATCGGACGGAACCACAGTGACGCCCGCGGGCGGATTTATAGGATATGGGGTCGTTAAAGGCGCTTACGTTCTTCTCCATGGTTCGATTCCTGGACCTTCCAAGAGGCTTATTAGGATGAGACACGCAAGCCGGCCAAAAAAGACCACGCGGGCGATTCCGGAGCTGAGCTATATAAGTCTTCAGTCGAAGCAAGGAGTGAGATAGATGAAAGGCCAAGTGCTAAGCCTGAAGGGAAAAAAGAAAAAGCAAGTCGATCTCCCTGAGCTTTTCGAGGAATTTTATCGTCCAGATCTCATAAAAAAGGCAGTCGTTGTCTCGCAGGCAAATCGCAGGCAAGCATACGGACCACAGCCATCGGCAGGGCTTAAGACCTCAGCAGAATCGTGGGGCTCTGGGCGCGGGGTCGCACAAGTTCCCCGTTTAAAGAACTCGAGCAGAGTCGCGAGGGTGCCGCAAGCCGTTGGTGGAAGAAGGGCGCATCCGCCATCTGTCGCGAAGGTTTTTGTAGAGAAGATAAATAAAAAGGAGAAGCAGAAAGCGATAAGGTCGGCAATCGCAGCCACGGCAAATCCTGATTTGGTTAAGGCACGAGGACACCGGTTTGACGCAACGCTTCCACTCATCGTAGAGGATATCTTCGACGACTTGGCATCAACTCGGCAAATCGCTGAAGTATTGGCTGCGCTCAACGTCTGGCAAGACGTGGAGAAAGCGAAACGTGGTAAACATGTGCGTGCCGGGAAAGGTAAGCGGCGCGGCCGACGCTATAAAAATAAGAAGAGTGTCCTTATTATTAGTACCAAGCCTGCTTTAGCAGCGCGAAATCTTCCTGGAGTTGATGTAACAACGGTGGATAAATTAAACGTGGAGCTTCTGGCACCAGGCACTCACGCCGGGAGACTTGCAATATGGACACAATCGGCGATACATGCCGTGGGAAAAGGTTAGAGTCATGCTGAAATATGCGTATGTTACAGAAAAGGCGACTGCTCAGCTTGACAGAGAAAACAAGCTTACTTTCATCGTCGATGTGGAAGATACAAAAGACGACATTAAAAAAGCGGTAGAAGAGATCTATGAAGTGACAGTTGTCGATGTGAAGACTCTTGTCACGCCAAAAGGGTTCAAGAAGGCCACTATTACGCTTTCGAGCGATGATTCTGCCGAAGAAATTGCGTCAAGACTTGGCATCTTCTAAGGGGGTCGTGCTGTGGGGAAGAGGATTATATCGCAAAATCGAGGCAAGGGCACACCGACCTATCGTGCACCTTCTCACCGCTATAAGGCCGCCTTGAAACTCATAAAAGCTGACAAGAACGAGACCGTGAAAGCCCGCGTAGTTGAAGTGCTACACGACCCTGCTCGGAGCGCTCCAATCGGGCGGGTTCAGTTGGCGGATGGGACTGAGCGCTTAGTGCTGATACCTGAGAGTCTATGCGTGGGCGATGAGATTGCGTGCGGCGCATCGGCGGAGATCAAGGCGGGCAATATCCTGCCGCTTGCTGAAATCCCCGAAGGGGTCCCAATCTGTAACATTGAATCGCAACCGGGCGACGGAGGTTGTTTCGCACGAGCGTCTGGTGTGTACGCGATGCTTGTCGCGCACGACGTGCAAAAAACTGTGGTGCAGCTCCCCAGCGGGGAAATGAAATGGTTACATCCACATTGCCGGGCTATGATAGGGACGGTGGCGGGCGGGGGCCGCCTTGACAAACCCTTTGTCAAAGCAGGCAAGAAATTCCACAAACTTCGTTCAAGAGCTGCTAAATATCCAAGGGTAAGTGGAGTTGCAATGAACGTAGTCGATCACCCATTTGGCGGTGGCGGTTGGCAACACCCGGGTCGTCCAAAAACAGTTAGTCGGAATGCACCTCCAGGCCGGAAAGTTGGCAGCATAGCCGCACGACGTACGGGTAAACGATAACTAAACTTAGGCTGGTGAATGAATGGCTAAGAGAAGAAAGGTCGAAGCGCCTCGCAGAAAGGAAGAGTTCTCGTACAGGGGTCACTCTCTTCAGGAGCTCAAAGATATGGATCTTGCTGGACTAACTCAGCTCTTTCCTGCGCGGCAACGCCGGAAGCTTACAAGAGAGCTGACCGAAGAACAAAAAAAGCTTTTACAGAAAATGCGCGACGGAAAGGCGATCCGGACCCACCAAAGAGACATGATCGTTCTTCCTGAAATGGTTGGCACCACCATCGGGGTGCACGATGGAAAAACATTCGCTAGCTTTGAGATAATGCCTGAAATGATTGGGCATTACCTGGGTGAATATGCGCTAACAAGAAGAAGAGTATCGCACGGCAGTGCAGGCGTGGGAGCCACGCGATCGAGTAGATATGTTCCGCTGAAGTGATATAATGGCATTCACGACGTATTCGGTAGAGTTTCAGAAGGAAAAAACCGCCCGTTCACAAGGGCATGAACTGCATGTATCGCCTCGACATTGCGTGGAAATTTGCAGGGAGCTGCGTGGAAAGTCTCTCGCTGAAGGTAAATCCTATCTGGAAGCGGTCACGAAGATGGAGACGCCGGTGCCTTTCAAGCGCCATAATTCAGGGGTAGGACACCGAGCGGGAATGCGCGGATGGGATGCAGGGCGCTACCCGCAAAAAGCAGCTCGAGAGATATTGACAGTCGTGAGGAACGCTGAAGCTAATGCTGAATACCTAGGGCTCGATACAGAGCAAATGTTCATTGTCCACAGTCTGGCGAGACGTGGTCGGGTCATTGAAGGCCGAATGCCCCGCGCGATGGGTCGCGCTACCGCAAAGAATACGGATACGGTAACCGTCGAGATAGTGCTGCAGGAGTTAACAAATGGGGACTGAAAAAAAATTCGTAGAGGAGGGCTTGAAGCGATCTCAAATGAATGAGTACTTCAACCGGGAACTGGAGCGTGCAGGCTATGGCGGTATGGAGATCAATCGCACTCCTATGGGAACGCACATCACCATATATGCAGAGAAACCTGGCATGATCATTGGTAAGAGCGGTAAAACGATCCGAAGGGTTACCAGGGAGCTCGATGCAAGTTTCAAGCTCGACAATCCGCAGCTCGATGTTCAAGAGATTGAGGTTCCCGAGTTAAATGCCCAAATAATGGCGCATCGGTTAGCCAATGCGCTTGAGCGTGGCTGGTACTTCAGAAAGGCAGGCCAATCTACGCTTCAGCGAGTCATGGACGCCGGCGCGCTTGGATGTGAGGTGATCCTTGCCGGAAAAATCACAGGCCCGCGATCACGAACGGAGAAGTTTCTAGCCGGATACATAAAACATTGCGGAAAGCCTGCAGAGGACCTGGTAATGAAAGGCTTCGCCGTGGCAAAACGAAAGCTTGGTATCATCGGGGTCAAAGTCTTTATAGTGCCTCCGGGAGTCAGACTTCCCGATGACATACAACTAGTTGAACAAGTTGACGAAGGGGTCGAATCGCATGGCAATATTGAGGAGCCAAGAGATACGCAAGATGAAACCGGATGAACGTCGCAAGCAGCTGAGCGAGCTGATTGTGGAGCTCTTGAGAGAAAGAGCCCTTGTTTCTGCGGGCGGCGCTCCCGAAAATCCAGGAAGATCAAAGGAACTTCGACGGACCATTGCGCGAATTCACACAATCATTAACGAGGACAAAAAGAAGCCGGAAGGACTTGCGTAGGTGCTAGATGAAAATTGATCGTCAAAATGTCGTAAATCACGAGCTGATTGGCCTACACGCGACAGTGGTGAAGAGCACCAACAGGGACACCGTAGGCCTGAGTGGTCGGATCATTGACGAAAGCAGAAACCTCTTTACGCTAGAAAGCCGAGGACGTGAGAAAAAGGCCGCTAAGCACGGCAATACGTTTGAATTTTGGCTATCAGATAGCGATAAAGTAAGAATAGATGGAGGTCTCGTCGTCGGACGGCCTGAGGATCGCGTCGCGAAAAGGCTTCGAAAATGGCACAACAGGTGAAATATGGGAACTAACATCGGATTTCAGGTAGCCCCCCCGACAAAGCAGTGCAAAGACACCAATTGTCCCTTTCACGGTACGCTTTCAGTACGTGGACAACTGATGGATGGAAAGGTTGTCAGCGACAAGGCGGCGCGAACCGTTGTCGTACAACGAGAGTACCTCAAATATATCCCGAAATATGAAAGGTACGAAAAGAGGAGGTCGAAACTGCACGCTCACAATCCAGATTGCGTCGCGGCAAAAACGGGAGACCGCGTGAGCCTGGCAGAGTGTCGGCCATTATCCAAGACTAAGTCGTTCGTGGTGATTCAGGTACTATGAAGAGCTTAAAGTCAAAAATTCCGCGATCTCTGTCAACGAGTTCGAAACTTGACTGCGTCGACAACACGGGGGCAAGGACTCTGGAAATAATCGCCGTCAAACGGTATCGGGGAGTCAAGAAGCGACAACCTAAGGCGGGATTAGGTGAGATGGTGGTCGTGTCGGTCAAGAAGGGGGCGCCTGATATGCGGAAACAAATCCTCAGGGCCGTTATCGTGCGGCAGAAAAAGGAATTCAGAAGGCCTGAAGGTACAAGGGTGAAGTTTGAAGACAATGCAGCGGTTATTACGGACGACAACGGGGAGCCTCGCGGAACAGAGATCAAGGGGCCCGTTGCCCGCGAAGTCGCGGAACGCTTTGGCAAGATTGCTTCGATGGCCCAAATTATAGTGTGAGGGATCAGATTGGTGAATAAATTGAGTTCGGGGCAACCGAGAAAACAGCGGAAGGCACGATTCGTCGCCCCCCTCCACGTGCGTCAGAAGTATTTGCACGCCCGTCTGGAAAAGAAGCTTGCAGACAAATATAAGCTTCGAAGCGTTCAGATACGAAAAGGGGACACAATAAAAGTACTTCGTGGGGATTTTCGCGACCGGGAAGGAAAAGTGGCGAAGGTCAATCTTAAGGACGAATCCATAGAAGTAGATGGGGTGACGGTGCACAAGTCCGATGGGTCTGAAGTATCGAGGCCCATTCATCCGTCGAACGTGACAGTGACAAAACTTGAACTCAAAGACAAGCGCCGAATGAGCAAACTAGAGGGGGGATAGCGTGCATCAAAAACGGATCTCAGCACCGAAGAGTTGGCCAATCGCAAAAAAGGCAAACAAGTGGGTTGTTGCTGCATCTCCTGGCGCACACTCGAGAGATGCAGTTCCGATATTGGTTGTAATAAGGGACATGTTACACCTTGCTGACAACGCTACAGAGGCGAAGCGTATTTTGCATAGCGGAAATGTGACGGTGAATGGACGTATAATAAAGAAGCACAAGGCTCAAGTCGGACTGTTTGATATAGTTGCAGCTGCCGGTAGGCACTATCGTATGCTGCCTAATCCTCGCGGAAGATATCAACTCACTGAAATTAGTGATGAGGAAGCGAAGCGTAAGTTGGCCCGAATTGACAACATTACGGTCGTGAAAGGGGGCAAACTTCAGTACAACTTGCACGACGGGACGAATGTGCTTCTCGAGGACAAATATGGGGCAGGTGACTCACTTGTGTTTTCATTACCTGGTTACGACATCATCGAACATTTTGAACGCAAAGCCGGGAACAAGGCAATGATTGTTGGAGGAAAGCACTCAGGTGAAACGGGCACCATACTGGAACTCAAAAACGTAGCGAGCTCACGTCCGAACATGGTAAGAATTGAACGCGGTGACACACAATTTGAAACGATACAAGAGTACGTCTTTGTTATTGGTAACGGTGGTGGCTGATCGTGGCTGATAACCAAACGGCGCGAGCGCTTGATGACAACCCGATGACGACGCCGACACTCGACAAAGTGGTCGTTCACGTCAGTGTCGGTGAAGGCGGACAAAAGCTGATCAACGCGGAGAATATCGTCAAGACTCTTACAGGACAAGCAACCGTGCGGACGTCGGCTAAGAAGACGCAGCCGATATTTGGAATCAGGAAGGGGCAGGATATAGGCTGTAAAACGACCTTGCGGAGTAATCGAGCGAGCACATTTCTTCATCGCGCGCTTGAAACCAGGCAGAATCTCGTGCACGAGTTTCAGTTTGATGAAACTGGCAACGTATCGTTTGGCATCGTCGATCATACAGACTTTTCAGGAATGACGTATGACCCTCAAATTGGCATATTCGGCATGGACGTTATTGTCTCACTTAAGAAGCCAGGCTACCGCGTCGCGCGGCGCCATGCGGTGCAACGTCGTATTCCTATTCGGCACAGAGTAAAACGCGATGAAGCAATCGCTTTTCTACAAGACAATTATAACGTGGTGTTGGGGTAATGGCGGAAAAAACGCGACGTGAGGCGCACGAATGTAGGCGCTGTGGGCGTAAACAGGGCCTAGTAAGTAAGTATGATATTTATCTCTGCAGACAATGCTTCAGAGAAATTGCCAGTGACATGCAGTTCGCTAAGTACAACTGAGGTGACATAAGAATGGTCTTGCTAGATCCGCTCGCAAACGCTCTTTCATCGATTAAAAACGCTGAAGGCGTCGGAAAAAGTGAATGTTGTATAAAGCCAGTTTCAAAGCTCATCGGCAATGTGCTTCGGGTTATGCAGCAAGGTAACTACATCGGCGACTATGAGCTCATCGAAGATGGGAAAACAGGTAAATTCAAAATCGCGCTGCTCGGGAATATTAACAAATGTGGTGCTATAAAACCGCGATTTTCCGTTCAGACTAGTGATCTAGAGAGCTGGGAACAACGGTACTTACCGGCGCGCAATTTTGGTTTTCTAATACTTACGACTTCCGCAGGAATAATAACTCACGTCGAAGCTCGAGAACGTGGTATCGGGGGAAAACTCATCGCTTACTGCTACTAGGAGTGCAACATGGTCCAGATTATACAAAAAGAGGTTCCGATCGTAGCAGGCGTCGAGGTTAACGTCAATAATGCAGTAGTAACGATAGAAGGCCCTGGCGGAACTCTTACACGCGACCTGTGGTACCCGAACATCGAGATTCGAGTCGAACAGGACAAGGTATATATCGGGACTAGTGTTAATAAGAAAACTCAAAAGTCTATAGTAGGCACGTATGCCTCTCACGTCGCCAATATGATAAGTGGGGTCGCCTACGGATTTCAATATAAGTTGAAGTTAGTCTACTCACACTTCCCTATTCAAGTCAAGGTTGAAGGAAACACCATTTCCATCGACAATTTCTTGGGTGAACGCAAGCCTAGAAGTGCTCGAATTATGGGGGACTCAAGTGTTGTTGTTCAAGGTGACGAGCTAATCGTTACGGGCATCGACAAGGAAGACGTTGGACAAACCGCGGCCAACATCGAACAAGCGACTCGGATCAAAGGACGCGACCCTCGCGTGTTTCAAGATGGTATTTATCTCGTTGAAAAGGGCGTAGGTGCACGCGCATGAAGGCTTTAGATGAATTGAACGATGATCAGATCAAAGCACTCATCGGCGCAGGATACCGAACCGTAGATGATCTTAGGGATGTTACAGTCGATGAGCTCGTGACAAATGCAGGTCTCGACGCCGACCTTGCACAGCAGCTAGTTCAAGAATTACCTTTGTTTAAACATAAGGACCTCAGCGCGGAGCACAAGCATTTACTCGTCGTCAGGAAGCGCCACAAAAAACCATGGTTCAAGCGCGACGATTACGAAAAGAAAAAGAAACTCAGCTCGAGTTGGCGGAAGCCACGCGGACTTTTCAACAAAATGCGGCGAGGGTTTCCCGACAAAGGAGCTGTCGTCCGAGTTGGATATGGTGCGCCAACAGCAATACGGGGTTTTCATCCCTCAGGATTTGAGGAAGTGCTTGTCAAGTGCTACGCTGATCTGGAAGGGGTGCTGCCTGACCAAGCAGTGAGAATCGGTCGGACTGTGGGGGCTCGTAAGAAGCAGATCATCCTAGAACGCGCCTTTGCTAGGGGCCTAAAGGTCCTCAATCCCAGAGTCGAAGGCCGATCCTTTGATGAAGAGGAACACGCATCGGGGAGACTGACGGAGGAGAACGAGTGACCGGCCTGTCGAACCAAAAGCGAATTGCCGCTGAAGTACTCAACGTTGGGTTAAGCAGGGTGTGGCTTGATCCAGACAAACTCACCGACGTTGCGAACGCTATAACTCGTGAAGACATTCGTGGTCTTATTGAGGAAGGCACAGTCAAAGCAAGACAAGCGCAAGGCATCAGCCGCGGACGTGCACGCGGGAACGATGCAAAGCGCAAGAGAGGGCACAGGACTGGACAAGGGACTCGCAAAGGAGGAAAAAATGCTCGAAGCCCTAAGAAGCACCTATGGATGCGGAAGATACGAGCGCAGAGAAGGACCCTTCGCGAATTGAGGGACGATAATACGCTGGATCGGACTATGTATCGTCGAATGTATCGGAAGGCTAAAGGGGGAGAGTATCGAACCGTGAGCGTTTTGAATTCTCAGATTGAGATCGCAATAGCGGCAAGGAGGCAGGAATAATGGCCACAGGTCCGCGCTATCACGTCCCATTTAGGCGTCGCCGCGAAGGAAGGACGAATTACCATAAACGGTTAGGTTTATTGCTTTCAAAGAAGCCTCGGGTGGTCGTGCGAAAAAGTGGCTGTAACTTAACAGTGCAGCTAGTCGAGCACAGCACGGTCGGGGATAGAACTTTAACGTCTGCCAGCGCCCTAGATCTTAAAAAAGTCGGCTATAAAGGTGCCACAGGTAACACTCCCGCTGCATACCTCACGGGCATCCTTTTTGCACGTCGCGCGCTCGCTGCTGGTTATTCGAACGGTGTACTCGATCTCGGTCTTAACGCTAACTCACGCGGGTCGCGAATATATGCTGCCTTGCTAGGCGCCGTCGAAGGAGGACTTGACATTCCTCTTAGTCAAGAGCCACTCCCTACGCCTGAAAGGGCGCGTGGGGAACATATCGCTGCTTATGCAACCGATAACCGAGCACGGTTTTCAAAATATGGCATCGATCCGAAAGACCTTCCCGGTCACGTTGATTTGGTTAAGCAAGAAATATTAGATCGCATTACGCACAAATAAACAGAGGAAACAGGGAAAGAATGGCTGAAATGATAGAAGGATGGACACCGAGGACGAGATTGGGGCACCTTGTTTATGAGGGCAAGATAACCACGTTCGACGATGCGGTAAATACTGGATTTCCTGTCAAAGAACCTGAAATAATTGATATGCTCTTACCCGATTTAAGCGACGAGGTATTGGATATAAACATGGTGCAGCGAATGACGGATTCTGGGCGGCGTGTGAAGTTTAGGGCAGCGGTGGCGATCGGCAATCGTGATGGATATGTAGGCTTTGCGGAAGGGAAGGATCTACAAGCGGGACCGGCCATAAGAAAGACAATTGAGATCGCTAAGTTGAATCTTATTAAGATAAATCGAGGCTGCGGTTCGTGGGAGTGTGATTGCGGAGAAGTGCACTCCGTTCCCTTTACGGTCAAAGGCAAAGCGGGTTCGGTGAGCGTTGTGCTTAAACCAGCGCCACAAGGGCTTGGTATAGCATCAGGCACCACGGCACGGAAAGTGCTCGAGCTCGCAGGCATAAAAGACGTGTGGACGAGATCATCAGGACAAACGCGTACCACGATAAACTTTGCTCGCGCTACCTTTGAAGCGCTCAAGGGCACAACCACGGTCAGAATTGGTGGGGGGACTTAGTGACGTACGCAATTGTTAAGATGCGCAGCATAGCAAAGACGAAGCCGGACATGCGGCGTACGCTCGAACTATTGAATCTTGACAAAACTAATCATTGCGTTCTCGTAGAGGACAATGTGCACTATAACGGCATGCTGCAGAAAGTGAAAGACTATGTTGCTTGGGGCAACATCGATGGTGAAACTCTCAGCGTACTCCTCGAAAAAAGGGGCATGCTTGAAGGTCATAAAAGACTCACCAGCGCTTACGTCAAAGACCGAACTGCTTTTGATGATATAGAATCGCTCGCTACAGCTGTTGTTGATGGCAAGGCGACTTTGAGGGATGTACCAAAGCTGAAACTTGTGCTGCGGCTCCACCCGCCACGTAAGGGCCATAAAGGAATCAAAAAACCGTTTCCGGAGGGCGTTCTCGGGTTTCATGGCAGCGACATCAACAAGTTGCTTTTAACGATGAGGTAAGCAATGAGCGCGAAAAATAAAGCCAAGAAGTTTCGAGGAACTCGCACGTGTGGTGGCGGTACTCATAAAAACCGTCGCGGCGCAGGGAATCGAGGAGGGCGTGGCCACGCGGGCGGTTGCAAACATCATTTCGTCAGGGAGCTCTTGCTTGGTCGTGGTTACGGTAGTTACGGGTTCGTGAGGCCACAGAACCTGCTCAGCGATCCCACAATCGTTGACGTAGGTGCCCTTGACGAAGCTGCCGACCGACTCGTGGAACGGAAGCACGCCAGGGTGCGTACGGGCAAGTATTACATCACTCTCGACGTAGACAAAGTGCTTGGAAAAGGCCGCGTAACTAAACCACTCATTGTAACAGCCAGAAGTTTTTCGAAACGAGCACAAGAAAAACTGGAATCAGCAGGCGGGAAAGCAAAAGTCCTCGGACAATAATCTGTTTTCTGCAGTGACCACATACACACGTCTTCAGTTTGTGCGCAGTGAATTATGAGTGAGCATCCAACAATAGACAGAATCGAGCCTTTCCTGGAGAGACTTCCCGCCATCTCCAAGCCCGAAGGGCACGTACACTTCAGACGGAAGCTGACTTGGACGATCGGCATTCTTTTAATATACTTCGTTTTAACAAACGTCCGGCTTTTTGGGCTTTCACCTGCTTCCCAGGACCTTTTTGGGTTTTACAGGGCAATAATGGCAGGAAGCCAGGGTTCTCTCGTTCAGCTCGGTATCGGTCCGATTGTTACGGCCTCAATCATACTTCAGCTCTTCAAGGGCGCAGACATCATAAAGCTTGACACGAGCGATCCACGTGATCAATCAGTATATCAACAACTCCAAAAGTTGCTCATCTTCGTCATGATCATCGTCGAAGCCTTGCCCCAAGTGCTCGGAGGCTTCCTCAAACCCGATCCAGCCCTTGCTGCTTCGACTGGTTTAGGGCTCGGAAGCATTTCATTGCTAATATTCATCCAAGTCTGTATCGGCGGCGTGCTCGTCCTGTTCTTAGATGAAATTATCACCAAGTGGGGAATTGGCTCAGGAGTCGGCCTGTTTATCGTGGCCGGAGTTTCGCAAGGCTTGGTGACTGGGACCATCAACTGGCAAACTGATCCTACGACTGGGTTGGCTTTTGGGATGATCCCACGTTTTGTTCAGATCTTCCAACAATTCACCGTCCAGCAGCTGCTGAGCGCACAGGGACTGGTATTCCTCCTGTTCCGTGGAGATATCTTAGCCGCAATAAGCACGGTAGCGATATTTGCCATCGTCGTTTACGTGGAAACGACGCGTATTGAGATCCCGCTTGCGCACAGTTCTGTAAGAGGCGCGCGAGGCAGATTCCCAGTGAAGCTCGTGTATGCGAGCGTCCTGCCGCTAATATTAGTACGGGCGCTGCAAGCGAACATTCAGATGATTGGGATCCTCCTTTACAACGCGGGATTTACGTGGGTAGGGACGTATGTAAACAATCAGCCGACAAGCGGGCTGATGTACTTTCTGGCGCCAATTAATGGTCCACAAAATTGGTTCCCAACGTTAACAACAAACCCGGGATGGGAAGTCGCACTACGGTGTGGAATAGACATTTCTGTGATGGTTATTGGCGGCGTCATATTTGCCCTCTTTTGGGTTGAGACTACTGGTATGGGTCCAAAGGCCGTTTCAGAGCAAATACAACGCTCGGGAATGTCCATTCCTGGCTTCCGTCGTGATCCTAAGATCATTGAACGTGTCATGAAGCGATATATTCCGAAAGTGACCGTCATTGGAGGCGCGTTTATAGGCTTCCTTGCGGTCATTGCGGGATTTTTTGGGACGATCGGAAACGTGGGGGGGACTTCACTGTTGTTGGCTGTAAGTATCGTGTACAGACTTTATGAGCAGCTCGCCAACGAGGAAGTGATGGAGATGCATCCCATGTTGCGGAGATTCATAGGAGAATGATCTGCCAATAGCCAGGCTGGTTGTTTTTCGCTCCGGATTTTATTAGCTCGGTAACCTTTCTGGAGCTTTTTGTTGGATAACAAGCGCAAATAAGAGCTATGCTGCTCTACGATTGCGTAGTTTAAAGTAGGATGTTTGGAATAGTTCGTTGTATAAGTTGGGGGTAAGAATGCGAAAAGTCATAGTGCTTACCGGAGTGCCAGCGAGCGGCGGGACGACAGTAACTAAAAAAGCCATCGAAAAGCTGGAAAGGCAGGGCCAGCCGTTTAAAATGGTAACGTACAGCGATGTTATGTTAGATGAAGCGCTGCGGCGTGGCTGGGTTAAAGTACGTGATGACATCCGAAAGCTCGAGCCGGGTCAGCAGCGCGAGCTCCAAAAGATTGCGGCACGTGCTATAGCACAAATGGCGACAACAGCTCTTGTCGTTGACACGCATGCAACAGTCAGAACCCCCCGGGGGTACCTGCCTGGGTTGCCTACGTGGGTTTTAGACGAATTGAAGCCTGAACTTATCCTTATCGTTGAAACAGCACCCAGTGAGATTATTCGACGTAGAAACGCCGATAAATCACGCCAGCGAGACGCGCAAGATGCAATGGCGGTCCAACAACACCAAGACGTCAACAAGGCAATTTGCATGGCATACGCTGCGTATTCAGGAGCTACAGTCAAAATACTGCAGAACCCTGACGGAAAACTCGGTGAGGCAGTCGCCGAACTGGTTCTTACGTTGCAGGAAAACTAAACCAGTCATCGTAGTGCCTAACGGGGTGAAGTGTGTTACTAACTATTAGCGGACCTTCAGGTAGCGGCAAGACGACAGTGGCGAACAGTTTATCGCAGAGACTCGGTTTTGCTCACATTTCGGCAGGAGAAGTCTTCAGGGAACTGGCACGCGAGCGTGCCTTGAGCTTGGAGCAGCTGAGTAAGCTTGCAGAAAAAGACCCGGAAATCGACCAAATGGTTGATACGCGGCAAGCGGAGCTCGCCCAGTCACACGAGAATGTCATCGTTGACGGTCGGCTATCAGGCTGGGTCCTCAAAGGGGATATAGCTGTTTGGCTAAAAGCGCCGCTCGAAGTGCGAGCAGAAAGAATTGCACGAAGAGAAGACAAGGACCGCGCGATCGCTTTGCGCGAAACGAGGACCCGCGACAGCAGCGAGGCAGCGCGGTATCTCGCGTTCTATAACATCGACACGGTTAACCTTGACATCTATGACCTCATCATAGATACGAGACATTGGGACCAGTTCGCAGTTATTGACATTATTACACAGGCCGTGAGGTCACGTCGGGAGGTTGGCTAACAATGGCGGATTCTGCAGACATTCAAAGGACACCAGAAGAGCTTATTCGAAAAGGAGTTATAATCCTCGACAAGCCCGCTGGGCCGACCAGCCACGAGGTTGCTGCGTGGGTAAAACGAATTTTGCACATAAACAAGGCCGGCCACAGCGGGACGTTGGACCCGAAGGCTACCGGCGTGCTGCCGATCTTGTTGCAAGACGCTACCAAGGCGGTCGGAGCACTCGTAAGATTGCCCAAAGAATACGTCTGTGTGCTCCATTTGCACAAAATGGTCGCAGAGGGAGAGCTGCTTGATGTGTCAAAGGAGTTTACCGGTGTGCTCTATCAACGTCCGCCCCTTAAATCGGCCGTTAAACGTCAAATTCGTAAACGCGAGGTTTTTTACATCAACGTGCTCGAGCGGGAAGGCAACGACGCCCTCCTTCAAATTGGCTGTGAGGCGGGGACCTATATTCGCAAGCTTTGTCACGATATAGGCGAGGCGTTAGGTGTCGGGGCACACATGCAAGAGCTTCGAAGAACGAAAGTGGGCCCGTTTGATGAATCAAAGCTGACCACCTTGCACGATTTGACAGATGCATACCACTTTTGGATTGAGGACGCCGATGAGACTCCACTGCGCAACATCATTATGCCTCTTGAGCGCGCATTAGAACATCTCCCAAAAATTATTATCCGAGATACGGCAGTTGATGCCATTTGTCACGGGGCTCGCCTCGCTGAACCAGGCGTTATTTCGCTGCCTCGTCTCGACCCAAAACAGCTAGTGGGGATTTATTCTGCAAAGGATGAAATTGTGGCTTTAGGCATCTCAATTCTTGAAGGTGGAATAGTTGCCGAAGTTAAGAGAGTGATGATGGCGCCTGGGACATATCCGCGTTACTGGAAGTCCAGAAAGGACCACACTCACGCTGGCGGTACTTAAAAAGACTCGCTACTTTTGACATAAGAACACCCATCTCTAAGCTTTTGCTCGGCTAGGGCAACAAAGTCCATTTAGGCGATCAGTTCTATCCCTACTCGCCTCACCCGTAAGCGATGATAATTTAACTTTTAAGGTTTAACGTGCACTCGATGAGGGTAATCGCCGTTTATGGTTCTTCAAAAACAGGAAAAACGACGACTGTCGTTGAGATCGTTAAAGAGCTACGGGTGCGCGGGTATTCAGTCGCAACGATCAAAGACGTTCACGTAAACGACTTCGCCTTCGACGCGGTTGGAAAAGACACGTGGCGCCACTGGAAAGCCGGAGCCGAGGTAGTCGGCTTACGGGCGCCAAACGAAAGCATCCTGATGATAAAACGGTCAGTGATGCTCGATGAGCTGATAAGCCACATCCAATGCGATTACTTAATATTAGAAGGGTTTAGAGGGGCAGCTCTTCCTAAGGTGCTTTGTGCAAAAGACGAAAAGGGCGTTGAAGATGAACTACAGGATACCGCCTTTTGTATTTCGGGGGTGGTCTCGGCGCAACTCACTGTTTATAAAGGAATTCCAGTCATCAACGCGCTTCTCAATGTCGCTGAGCTGGTAGATCTTGTCGAACGTAAAAGTCTCAAGCTTTAGCCGTTATTTCTCCATTTATAGTTCGCTTTCGCCTACTTTTCGCTTCAATCGTTTCAGGTCGCCTCTCTTATTGATGTTGTACAGCAGTGATTCATCGTTAAGTACGAGCATCGTCTCTTCCTGCATTTGATCGGGCAGGGTCGCATCAACGATATTTATGCCACAAGGGACTAGGAGTTTCGCACCCGCGCGTAAGACGAGGTCAGTACTCACGTCAGCCTCGTCGAAAAACTTAGAGGGGAGGTAGACTCCAAGCGCAGGACTCTTGACTTGAGCCTTATGTTCGATAATCTTATCAATGAGTTGGTGATTAATCATGGCAAGATCTGCTGAGATGATGAGAACTGGGCCCTGAAGGTCTAGCCGTTTCATAGCCCATCTATAGTCGTCGATATAGCCCCGTCCCGGCGCTACAAGTAACGGGATGCAAGAGCTCCTCGCCCAGTGCGTTGTGCACGGTGTATAAGGGGATGTTACCATTACGATACTCTCAATTTGTGATTTGATCAAGGCAGCGACGACGTGCGCAACGAGCGGTTTTCCAGCGAACTCTAACAGTGGTTTTTCTACACCGACTAAACCGAGCCTTTCCCCTTTGCCACCTGCCATGAGGAGCGCGAGCACTCTAACACCTACAAGAGCCCTATAGCTATTAGCGCAGCTAAGCGTCCTAACTCGTTTGCGGATCCAATTACGTCGCCGTTGATCCCGCCGAACGCCATATTAGCGAGTTTTACCAATCCAAGCGATAGAAGGAGAGGGGGCAGCAGCACAATGACACCTTTGAAACCAAAAAAAAGAACAGCAACAATTAATGTTAGCACCAGCGCCCCAACAAAAGTAAGCGGGCCACTTTTCTTAGAAAAACGTGATCCAAGACCGCTATGCGTCGCATTTCCGAACGAAGCAACTTCGACCATGGAAAGCTTTGCTACAGCTTCGGCGGTGACGAATGCAGGTATCAAAGCGGCTGGTTTAATCGCTGTCACTGCAGAGAAAAGCAGAATGAACGCAAGAGCACAAAACGATATCCCCCCTACACCGATATACGGGTCTTTTATGACTTTAAGTCGCTCTTGTATGGAACCGTGCTTGAGTAATCCGTCTCCGACGTCAGCTAACCCGTCAAGGTGCATGAATCCTGTCAGCGCATACAGTGCCACCAGGGTCAAGCCCGCTTGTACAAAATTGTTTAGGTGCGGGGTGAAAACAAGGGCATAACTGATTCCTCCAACTAGGAGCCCGACACTGGCTCCGACCAGTACGAAAACCCACATGTGGCTTGCCAGGCTGTCGAGATCTTCTTGGTGAAATCCTACCGGAATCGTCGTTAAGAATCCGAAGCCGGCTCGAACGCTGTTAACGAAGCGTAGCGGCATCAGCAGCTCCTCTATCGTACATGTTAGCTGAAACTCCGCCAATCAAGCCAGCCACGATGTCATCTAAGAACGGCCCGAGCGATCCGAGAATCCCGGGTTTTTGTCTGTCGAATCGAGTATAATCAAAGTGCCCTTTATAGCCACTGATGTACATCGCCACAGCCATGCCTAATACTTCGTCTGCGATCAAGCAAGTCAAGTCGTCTTCGTAAGCGGCATGATCGAGTTTGGGAATACGGCCCGCCTGTGCATCTCGTTCTAGCGCCACCCCCACGTGTAAAAGAACCCATAAATTTGGATCAGTGAGCGCTCGCCTGAGCTCGCTCGAGAAGACTTCTCTTGCACGTGTTTCGGTCTCGACCCCAGGATGTGGTACCCAAAGCAACATAGCTGTATCAACTATATCTTGGCGCGTAATTCCGGTCTGTTTAAAAAAATCGTCTGTCATCTTTTCGAAGCCCTATGCCCCCTTTATTGCTTGAATTGATAATTTACAAAGAATGTACGCTGTCTACATTCGTTTAAGAGAATCGCTGCAAGCATCACCCAAGCTTTGAGACGCCGTTTTGACCACTACGGTCCAGTTCGTCACATCATTTGCGACCGATGTTAAAAAATGCGACATTTGGACAAGGGAGTTATTTTGCGATTTCGATCTGATCACCATTATATTGAACTTGTATCCCTCGTTTCGAAATAGCGCCGACCTGTCTGGCGCCTTTACTGAGGCTTTTGATGCGTGTTGCTTCGCTTTCAGGTGCAATTATGGCAAAACCCATTCCCATATTAAAGGTTTTGTACATCTCCCCAATGTCGACGCCCTCAGCTTGGATCATTTTGAATATCTCTTGAGGAACAAGCGGATCTGATAAATTGAAACCGAGATGTGTGAGTCTCTTGAGATTTAGAAGTCCCCCTCCCGTGATGTGCGCCATCCCATGCACGTCGCAATTCCTGTTAATGTCAAGCACCTCTGAGTAGATCCGTGTGGGCACGAGCAGCTCTTCACCCAGTGTCTGCTCCATACTTCCGTAACGCGTATGAAAGCTGTATTTGGCCAACAGTTTGCGCGCGAGAGTAAGTCCGTTGCTATGGATACCGCTGCTTGGAATGCCGACAATGGCATCCCCCTCTTCTATTTTGTGGCCGGAGACAAGCTTCTCTTTAGTCGCAATTCCAATGCAGCTGCCTGCTAAGTCGAAACCCCTGATGATATCCGGCAAGCTTGCGGTTTCGCCGCCTAAAATGGATACGTTAGCTATCTTTGCCCCTTTTGCGAGTCCTTGGCCGATTTGATCGGCAATAGAAGGTTCCACGCTCTCCATCGCTAGATAATCGACAAACGCGATTGGCTCCAGTCCCATTGCATAAAGATCGTTGACGTTCATTGCCATACAGTCTATTCCGATAGTCCGCCAGTTGCCCATTTCTGTCGCGACGAGAACCTTCGATCCGACCCCATCAGTGGTTATGCCTAAGATGAAATCGCCCATATCCAATAGACCGGCATAAGCACCCTCTATATTGATAGGGCTGCCTCGGCCCTTTTTTTTGGCAGTGAAATGCCTTGTTAGGGCTTTTATTGCCTCTTCTTCGACTGATATGTCGACTCCAGATTCCGCGTAAGTGTGGCGGTGCTGCGAATTCATTTATCGCTCATCAGTATAGTAGGTCTTTTACGTGTGTTCACGTGACAAAAATGCATATAGGTCGCACCTCTCGCACACCATTCTAAATTTATTCGTGCTTATCGAAGCTTGTGCGCTCGGCTAAAAGCAATGGGGGCTTTTACCTTAAAAAAAGATCGTTCACAGTTCTGCGCAAGTAGTCTTACTTACTAACTGCTATATTAGCCCGTTTTTCGCTATTGGAGTTCTGAAAGAGAAAACTCATCATGCAGACTCTGTACAGCACGACGCACTATATCTCGTCTTAAAACAAATGAGACGTTATGCTCGGTTGATCCCTGGCTTATCATAATAATGCTGACGTTGATACCCCCGATACACCTGAAAATCCTGCCGACTATGCCGGGCTTTCCCGCCATTCGAGAGCCGACAACTGCTATTGCACTCACGTCCTCGTTGCAGTAGATCTCTTTGATGATATTGCCATTAAACTCACCCTTGAGGCTGTGAAGAGCGTTTAAAGCGCTGCTTAAATGCTCTTCTTCTATAAGCACGGATATATTCGCTTCACTGGATCCCTGGCTTATCATAATAATGTTTACTCCCACGTTCGCAAGTTTCGAAAACACTTGGGCTGCGACGCCGATAGTTCCGGCCATTCCCGCACCTGAGAGGGTAATGAGGGCAACGCTACTAACCGCTGTTACTGCTTTCACGAGATTTTGGTCATTAGTGACGGTGTCGACGATAGTCGTACCTGCGCCGCTTGGATTAAAAGTGTTCTTCACCCGTACAGGGATCCCCTTAGTTACAGCTGGTTCTATTGTTTTTGGATGTATGACCTTCGCTCCAAAGTACGAAATTTCCATCGCTTCAACGTAAGATATCTGCGGTATTGTGCGGGCGTTGGAAACGAGCTTAGGATCTGCAGTCATGATGCCATCTACGTCAGTCCAAATCCAAATTTCGTCTGCGTCGACGGCGCTGCCAATAATTGACGCTGTGTAGTCGGAACCGCCCCTTCCCAGTGTTGTGATGATGTTATGTATGTTGTATGCAATAAAACCGGTGATAACGGGCACAATGCCAACTTTTAGAAGTGGATCAACACGCTCGTTAACGCGCCTTTCTGTGATCTCTGTTGGGCGTGCGCCACGATGTTTGCTGTCAGTTATGATGCCTGCTTCACCACCCATCAAAAAGACTGATTGGACTTTAAGCGATTTTAGCGCACCAGAGACGATTGGCGCAGATAACCGTTCACCAAAAGAAGAAATATAGTCATAAGATCTATCAGTTAGCTCTCCGAGATGATATATGCCGGTAAGGGCGTTTTTAAGTTCTTCGAGTCTCGTTTCGATTTCTGATATCACCTCCGTGACGATCATCTCGTCTTCGATTGCTGTATAGGTGGCATCGAAATGTCTCTTACCTACCTGATTAACAAATTCTGAGACCTCAGTAACCTCGGCGTCTTCACTCGTCATCCGTTCTGCGATGGTTTGAAGTTCGTCCGTCAAGCCGGACATGGCAGAAACGACCACGGCAATCTCATTTCCTTGGTCATAATAGCTTCGGACGAGTTCTCCGACCTGTTTGATTCTCGTCCCATCTCCCACAGAGGTGCCGCCGAATTTCATTACATATCTCATTTTATCTTGACCTAATTGGCTGTCTTTGAAGCAGTTTATCCAGATTGATGGTATTAAAGCCTTCTTACAGACATTAGAGCTTTTAGATAAGATAAAATCACTTTAGCGATAGAAAAAGGCTGATACTCGTCGTCTCTCCTCTTGGAGAAGTCAAGGAATTTGTGATGGGGGTGCAGGATACAAAGAGTGCTCTGTCCAACTCGCCCTCTCCTCGGTTGATTGGAATTGGCCTAGCGATCGCCGTACTTTTCATCGTCTGGATGGAATTTCGGAGAGGATAAGGAGCTGAATGCCGCCGGATCAGTTCAAGGATTGAGCATACACTCGCTCTGAATAGGTAGCTACGCTCTGCTTGGATGAAAGTATTAATCCGATGCCCGCTTTCGCACTAGGGGCATGGTCGCTGGCCTGATTCCCTTTTCGGCTTTTGGCCTAGCTGGCAGTCATATCTCCATATCCAGCGAACCCATCAGCTCTAGGTTGAAGCGATCGGCAATCTCTTCGAAAATCCGCTTGTAGGCTAGGCAGTGAGGATCAACCCCCGTGATTTCACCGTCGCTCCGCGCTAAAGCATTGTAGGGGCAGCCTCCCCGGCAGTAGCGGATGTGTCTGCAATCCTTGCATTCCCGGTCTACATGCTCCTTGAAGCTTTGCATGCGAACTCCTGCCGTCGACTGGATTAGATCCTCTTGGCTGGGGCGGTCGCGGACGTGGCCCATGACATACTCGAGCATTCCCACGAACCGGTAGCAGGGATAAATGCTGCCATCAGGGCCCACGGCAAAGGTGTTCTCCATGCAGTCTACGAAAGTGCAGACCGTACCCCTGCCGGTCAAGACGCATCGGGCATAGTCGTTGATGTTTCGCACCTCTATCTGGTCCATATTCTCCAGATACTTGTGCAGCAGATAGACCAAGAGGTCTCCGTATTTCTCAGGGGAAAGGGCCCACGTGTCCGGCCCGTAACTTTTTAGAGAGGGCAGCGCCGGGTGCAGCTTGAGGGTGAGATGATTATCCATGAAAAATTTGAGTATATCCTCCTTGAACTGCACGGAGTGGGAGGTGAAGGTGCAAATGAACTGCACCTGAAGTCCATGTTTTTTGGCCAACTCATGCCCTCTCATGGTTCTTTCATAGTAGCCCTCTGACCTCTGCAGGTCGTTTAGCTCCTGCAGGCCGTCCATGCTGGAGCCGATAGGAATTTTGTATTTGGCCAGAATCTCAGCCAGATCGGGAGTGAGCTTCCAGAGGTTGGTCTGCAAGGCGAAGTTGGGTTCGATATCCTGAAGTTCAAGGGTTAGCAGGGACAGAGCCTGCTGGTAGAATCAGCCCCGGCCAGGAGGGGTTCTCCGCCATGAAACGTGAATGTGACCGGATCGTTTCTGAAGTCCTTGAGCCAGGCTACAATATCCTTTACCGTCTCTATGCTCATGACGGTTGAACCTATCTCAGAACTCCAGCAATAGGCGCATTTGGAGGGACAGCCGAGGGTGGGTATGATCATGACGTGAAAAGGTCTCTTTTGTTTCATCTTCTGTTGCATATTTTGCCTCATAATTTTCCGCCCTTCTTTTTACTACTAATAGTTTGTCGCAAACCAACTATTCTTTGCAGCTTCCGATTTCTCGGAGCCCTTTATTAAGTCACGCCCTTGGTTCGAGACCGCGCAATCGAAGATAAGGTTCGCCAAAACCGTTTAGAGCACGTGAAAAACGTTGATAGCAACGAAGATAGCCGCTAAAAAAGGCACAGCTGCTATCGCTACGAATTGAGGGATGCCCCAATCAAGCACTTTTTTTCCGTCAAGGGGGCCTATCGGCAACAAGTTGAAGGCAGAGAACCAAACGTTGATTACAAAACCGTACCACCCCAAGTCTCTGAGCACGCCTCCCATCGGCGAGAGGAGATAGAGTAGCAAGAACAGTCCGCCTAAAGCTAGATTCAGAATGGGTCCAGCGGCAGATATGATTCCATTTTGTCGCTTGGTAATAGCAGGGGCGTAAATCATCGTCGCGCCGGGAGCCGCGAACACGATTCCCGCAAGTGCGGCAAACAGGATCGCAAACACAAGCATGGTATAGCTGGCTCTAAATTCAGACCAGAAACCAAAATGCTGAGCCGTGAACTTGTGCAAAAGCTCGTGTAAGACAAAACTTGAGCCTACGACGACTAGTGTGATAATCAGTGAAGGAAGGACGTACTCGACCGACGCGTGAGACAAGTTAGGCCGGAGGAATAATACGAGATAGAAGGCGAATGAAACGCCCAGCCAAGCTATGAGGAGGTCAATTACTTCTTTGCTGCTTGTTGTGTGTCGCACCATTACGCTATACCATCCCCGTTATATGTGAGAGCGCAGTATGCAAGATATCATACGGGTTAACGCCAGTCATAGGAAATATAACGAGCAGAGCGATGAACGTGGCTAGGGAGCTGCCTACGTTAACCGCGACGGCAACCACGAGTATTCTAAAAAGCTTATTCGAAAGAAGCTCTCGGACTGAAGCAGCTTTGGTGATTGCTGAAAAATCTTCGGTTCTTGGTGGTCGCTTTGCTGCTTCAATTAATCCGGCAATGACGCCAACCTTGAGAAATGGAATCGGGATAAAGGGGCTAAAGCCAGCGTAGCCCGCAGACGCAGCAATGGCAAGCGGATGGCTTCTGCTCGCTGTAGCAAAACCAGCTGCAAAAACAGCGTGAAGGGCAAACCAGTACCCAAAGGCAAGCAACACGACGGCAAGCGGGGCGCCAGAAAGAACTATGAGCGCGAATAATCCTATTATAACTGCTAAAAAAGCAATTCCCACAATTTTTGTGAAGTTGAAGCGTTTCTTCGGAACAGTATTAAGCTCTTCAAGCGACGGAACGAGCTTTGGGTGCTCAAGATAGTGTTTTATTCCCTCTTTATGACCCGCGCCGACGACTGCTACGATCTTTCCGTGCAGTTTGAGCAAATTTCCTGCTAAATACGCGTCCCGCTCGTCGACGAGCACTTGCGCTGCGTTTGGTGAGAATTGCCGCAGTTCAGTAACAAGCTGTGAGATAGTATCATCGTTCGTGATCTCTTTGATGTCGATTTCCTCGTCACTTGTGGTAAGCCCGAGAAGCGCGATAAGCATTCTCAACTTTTCAACTAAACGCATCTTAGCCCAGAATCGGGCAATGGTTACGTTAATATCCCGATCGACGAACGCTATGCTCGCACCGACGCTTTTAGCTGCGTCGATTGCGGACAACATCTCACTCCCTGGCTTCACTCCGACTTCTGACCCGAGCTTATTCTGCACGTATGCAAGCAGCCAGTGAACTAAGAACTGGTAAAGTTTCCCGCTCGAGAGGATCTCCTTAATCGACGCTTCTTGTTGTTCTGGGTGTACTAATGCTTGGTACCGTCCGGGGTCCAACTCAACAGCAACAACGTCAGGTCGTTCAGCTTCAATGGTCCGCTGCACTTCCGCTATACTCTCTTCTGAGATGTGCGCTGTGCCGACAACGATAATCTGTGCTGGCTGATCGGGGCTCTCGTTCATTCGGTCCTGCTTCCACTAAGTTTTGATCACGGTGCCGTCAGGGCGCACGATCTGTTCGCGCGCCTCCCCGAGCAGAGTCATGGAGCTTGTTACGTCTTTTTGTGTGACGATCCCGACCACGTTGCCATCCTGCACGACTGGAATCGACCCCAGCTTCTGTTGCGCGAGCTTGATGAATGCCTCAGAAGCGTCATCATCAGGCTTTGCGGGCTCAACGTTGCGCGTCATGACGTTGCCCACCATGATGTCATCTCGACGGTCTGCGGGCACATGATGTACGTTACCAAAGGTAATAAGACCCACAAGTGTTCCATTGTCGACGACAGGATAACTCGCATGTTTGCTCTGAAACATCAGTTCGATCAGCTGGGTAATAGGCATCGACGGAGGGACGGTCAGCACCTCCCCCGTCATGATATCCCGCACTTTAATTCCCGCAAGCGTTTGCGTAATCGTCGTCTGTCGCTCCTCATCAGACGCCGCGATATAGATAAAGAAAGCAATGATGATGATAAATGGACCTAGATAAAACAATCCGGCGATGCCCATTGCAATTGCAAAAATCTTGCCAACTTGCACGGCGGTGTGCGTCGCCTTCAAGTAAGGCTGCCGACTGGCAAGCCATGCCCGGAACACGCGTCCGCCATCCATAGGAAACGCTGGAAGGATATTGAACCCACCGAGAACAAGGTTAATATACGCAAAGTTCTGCAAAAACAGGTTTGGCACGGTTGCGGTCACTGCAAGGCTCAATCCGAAAAAGAGCGCGCCGAGGCCCAAGCTGACCAATGGCCCGACTAACGCAGTTCTGAACTCGAGTTTTGGATCTTTCGGGATTTCGATTGCAGAAACCCCTCCGATGAGGTAAAGAGTTATGCTTTTTACTTCGATGCCGTAGCGCAAGGCCAGAAGAGAGTGCCCAAGCTCGTGGAGCAGCACGAAAACAAAGATCATAATGCCCGCTATTGTCCCGTAAACGAATGAGTTGGGAACGTTTCCAAATCCGAATGGAGGAGGACTGACCGAAAATAAGAAGGCAAAGAGGGGAATAATCAGAATAAGTGTGATATTGAGGAGAATCGGGATTCCACGAACGGTAGCGATTCTAAAAGACCAAGCCATAGAATAATCCTGATTTAGCCTTTATTTAATAAACTATATATCACTTTAGTCGATAGTGAAAGGAGGAGCTTTTACACGAAACTGGAAAGGGAGGTCAACATGCGAATCGAGCTGACACAGATAATGGATCTTAACGTGTACACTGATAACGGAGATTACGTGGGAAAAGTGGAGGATATCAAGATCGATACGAACGACAAGAGGGTGACGGGCCTCGTTATAGGCGACATCAACCATAATATTTTTGACATAAAGTACCGATTCGTAGTGATACCCTACCGGTTTGCAAAGTCTATAGCCGATATTATCCTCGTTAGTAGCGTCGTGAAAACGCTCATCAGTCGAGCTAAGCCCAAAGAAGAAGCGTAATGAAAGAGCGCGAGATCTACGCAGGCTTGCGCACAGTTGCTCCTTTTTTTGTTCGTGTTGACGGTAGGAATTTCCGGCACGCCCTTTCGGTGCTTCAAAGCGAACAACCGCACGACCTCACATTTGCGAAGGCTATGGGCGCTGCTTCGGAAGCCCTTATGCACCGAAGTGGCCTGCCGGTGCAGCTGATTTTCACGTTTTCTGACGAAGCAAATGCTCTCTTTCTTGAAGCTCCTTTTGACGGCAGGATCGAGAAGCTAAATTCTGTTATCGCTAGCTTCTTCGCGAGCGCAGTGACATTAAAGCTCGCGCCGAGTATTCCTTTAGCGTTCGATGCACGCGTCGTTCCCGTGAACAAGCTGGACGTACCCCCGTATCTTGAATGGCGACAAAATGAAGCTTGGCGAAATCACCTACACGCATACACCTACTATCACTTGAGACAAGAAGGCGAGACTGCGCGCGATGCGCACGCTAAACTGTTTGAGATGAACGCTAGCGAAATGCACGAGTTTATGTTTACCCATGGTATCAACCTTGCAAAGACTCCATCGTGGCAGCGGAAGGGGATTCTCGTTCATAAGCAGCTTTACGAAAAGCAGGGCATTGACAACGCAGGTCGGCCAAGCAGTGGACATCGGTCAAGAGTCGTTCAAAACTGGGACGTACCGCTTTTTAAATCGCGAAAGGGGCGAGAAATGCTCTTAGGACTTATTAACGAGAATGCAGATAAAAATCAATGATCATAAGCTTAAAAAATGCTTTTTAGTAACAGATCCAGAAAAATAGATGAACTGGCAAAAAGTTGGAAGAAATCGATTGCTGTGTGATCAAGGAATGTTGAGGGGAGGAAGATATCGTGGCCTTAGGTCTGTGGGGGGCTAAACCGAAGATAGCTAGGAACGAAGAGGTGTCCCTGCTTGAAATCAAAAAGGGGCCGTTCTATGTGGTGGCGTCCGTCGAAGTGGGTAACACCACGACCAAGAGTATCCTCACGGCCACGAACATGCGCGAAGGCAAGGCATATGTCGTTAACAAAGTCGTCAGTATGACGCGTGACGTGCGCGACCCGAAGCCAGGTGAAGAGATCTTTGGGCGTACACTTACCTACAAGCCGCTCACACGAAACAGCATCGCCGAAATGGTGAAGCGGACCCTAATTCAGTCGGTGAGAAACGCAAATCTCGAGCTTGCTGATGATCTTCACTTTGTCGTGCGCTCCACCGGCGTCGTCGCCGGCTTTGATCGGCCCGAAGACATTGGCGAGTTCATAAAGGCACTCGCCGATGGCTGTTTAATGGCGGGCGTTACAGCAAGAAAAATGACGCCAGCAATGAGTCTTCACCACCTTCCGAAGAAGTTTCGCGAATACAGTCTCCTCGATAAAGTCGCGTTTGACGGTTCGGTGAGTGGCGTCCTGCCTCCTATAGGTTCGACTGGCGTTGAAGTAGTTGCAAATGAGATGGAAGGAGAGCTAGCGACTGCGGGAATCAAGGAAGGGGCGAAATGGGCAGATGTTGACTTCCGAAATCCGTGCCTGTCGATGGATTTCGGAACGACCTTCAAGGGGCGCATTACCAACGACGTTCTTCCTTATGCAAATACGATTGCGAACTTTTGTGGTATCTCAGGTGAAGTCGTCGATTCAATTGGCCGCGGCACTGGTCTCGTAGATGAGACGAGCGGCACGACATTCGATCTGCCGAAGCCCAGCCGGTTAAAGGTCAACATTGGACGCGAACGGGACGCCAGAGCCCTCGCAAACGAGATCCACGAACATATCCGAATCGAGGAAGTTCCAAAAACATCGAAGCGATTTGGGAGCGTTCCCGTCAATCCACGCGCGGCAGAGCAAATAGGATTAACCCTTATCGGCGTTGATTCAGGTGAAAACGGCAGCGATCTTCACCGCATTTCGAAAGTTGGGGGCGAGATCTATCACGAGTTTGGGCTCGAAATGCTCTACGACGTGATTGACTGGGTCTCCACTGGCATCGCTGAAAGGATCATAAAGACGGCACTTACAAAGGGTCTGATCAATGACAAGGTAAGCATTGGGATAACGGGTCGCGCAGGCATCACTGGAAACAAGCCGAAGCATATTTTGAAAGCAGTCAAAGAGCTGGGCATCTACGCAAAGCCCGAGGAGTATATCGTGTTCGTTGATGATGGGCTTGCGCGAGGGGCTGCCATCATGGCGCGATGCATGAATTCACTCGGCACACCGAAAAACCCATTTGGGGGAATAAGGGGTGGGAAGTGCATACTAGGCCAACGGATACGACTACAGACCTACTAGGCAACCCTTAACGCGAAAATAGCGTTTCAGTCGTAAGCAAAGTTTTGGATGCTATGAACTGCTGCGCCGTGCGTCTTGGCTCTATGCGATAGTATTTAAACCACGGAGAACAAAAAAAATAACTATAAAAATAGTAAGATAAATAGGCTATTTGCAACTGAAGTAACAAAACCAATGTCAAAGATAGCTAAGTTTATGCGCGGGAAAACTATAGTCGCGTTTTCTATTATTCTTGCAGCTCTGGTGTGTGTTTCAGCGATCAGCTCGGTCGCTGCGCAGACGCCATCGCCTGAAAGTCCAACAGCCGTGGCGAGCGCCAAATATCCGCCTTACCCGGTAAATTTGTACGAATTCTACAGGAGTGACTGCCCTCATTGTGCGGCGCTAATGCCGACGATTGATGGGCTTGCAAGTCAGTATCCTACGCTGCACGTGTATAAGTACGAAATTCAAAATGATGCAAATTATAGCCTTTTTCAGAAGTTTCTGAGTGCTTATGGGCTCAAGTTTGATACCGTCCCTACGGTTGTTGTCGGCAAGCAGCAATTTCAAGGAGATGAGTACGCGCCGCAGATTAAAGCAGCTGTTGCGCAAGGCGTTCAAAATGGTATGACAGGTCCTGGTGATTCGATAACAGGCCACATCGTACCAACGCCATCACCGACAACTCATACGGGCAACGCAACTAAGAATTCAACTTCATCAGCCCACAACTCGACACTTGTGGACACTCAGGGAAGCCTCCCCCTGCCATTGTTCATCACGACGGGGATAATTAGTGGAATAAACCCGTGTGTGTTTTCGGTACTCATATTCCTGATGGGGACGATTGCCCTAACCGGCTCGCGCCGCCGCGCTCTCGCCATCGGGGTAACTTATATTGCAACGGTGTTCGTTGTATTCTTCCTCACAGCACTTGCGGTTGTGCAGTTTGTTCGAGTTATTGGCGCATCGAACCTGGCACTGACTAAAACTGCAATTGGCATCTTCCTCCTCGTTGTCGGTATCGTTTCGATCAAGGATTTCTTCTGGTACAACCGCTGGTTCAGTTTCAAGATCCCAACGTTCACCAAACACAGCATCAGCACTCTCGGAAAAACCGGCTCTTTTGTTGCGATAATAGGGCTCGGTTTTATCGCAACGATTGCCGCTTTGCCGTGCACAATCGGTCCTTTCACATACTTTTCGACGACATACTTGACCAGCATGCCTGCGATGCAGAACAACCTGTACACCGCGCTGTTTTCGTTAGCATTTGTCTTGCCAATGATCCTCGTATTCGGAGCGATCTACGCGGTCAAGGTGAGTACGGACAGGGCTGAAGAATGGAGAATGAAATCGGCGCGATATATGAGGCTTGTCGCTGGGCTTCTGATGGTCACGTTTGGCGTGCTGCTTGTTTTCCAGGTATTCTGACGCAAGTCATCTCGGTGGCTTCGCTCGCCCGGCACTTCTGAAGCGTCGCGACTCATTCAGCACGCGTGCTCTTCGTTAATTTCACCAAGAAAGATCGTCGCTCTCGGCACAACTATATTTATGGCGAAGTTCGTTCTGGAAAAGCCCCAACATGGAAACGCACAGAAAGACCTATTATTCGACCGACCGAAGAGAGCAATACAAAAAACGGGCTTTTGAAGCTGATCTCCTCAAGCTTGCTGTAGCTATTGTTGCAGAGTTGCTCATATTTTTTGTCTGGTTTGATGGGCCAGCAAGAGAGCGCTATGAAATTCTCGTCCACATAGCGCTGCCCATATGCATCGTCCTGCCGATCCTCAATTATCGTTACCTGATTGTGGTACCGTTCATAGCCTTCTTGCCGGACGTGGCACGAGCGATCGGCATCGATATTTCACATTCCTTGGTCATCTTGCCGCTCGTATTCCTTGCGGCGTTCGTGCCTTTTATACGTCGGCCCAAGACTGCACTTGTCGCAGGCTACGCGGCTTGTGCTATTTGGGCGAGTCATCTCATTGTCGACGCGCGCAAGTATACCCCTATTCAAAACGTCGGAGGATATTTGTGGAGCGATCTGGTGCTCTATGCTCTCCTGCTGACGGTAATAGGTTTTCTACTTCTACAGCTCTTGCGTTTCAGTGAAACCAACGAGATGGCAAGAAGCTATGATTAGGTGCCCGAGTGTGTCGCGCGCTCTAGCTTTTCACTCCGGAAGGAATCGTAGCTTCCGCTATACGGTCGCTTAAATAGATTGCGTACCTTTGAATAATCGCGCTGAGGGTTCTATGCATCATACATATCGCAATGAGGCACAGAGACGGGAATGGCAGAACCCTGAAAAAATCTTGATGGAAGCAGGAGTCAAGGCCGGCGACGTCCTCATAGATTTGGCCTGCGGATTTGGTTTTTTTGCCATTCCAGCAGCCGAGATGATTGGTTCTGAAGGCGTAGTATGCGGCGTTGACGTTGACGATGAGGCTCTGGGAGAATTGCGTGCACAATCCGCGCGAGCAGGCTTAGGCAACGTCCGAGTCAAGCTTGCAGCAGCTGAAGACGCCTCTCTGTGTGAGCGCTGTGCGGACATAGTGTTCATTGGAATAGCTCTGCACGATTTCAAAGATCCATTCAAGGTGTTGCAGAACGCCAAGAACACCCTTAAAAAGGACGGTAGACTTGTCAATCTGGACTGGAAAAAAGAATCTACGCCTTTTGGGCCGCCACTTAACATAAGGTTCAGTGAATCAGAAGCCGCGTCTCTCATCGAAAGAGCAGGATTTAATATTGTTTCAATACAGGACTCGGGGCCCTATCACTATGTGATTGAGGCCAATTTGCATCCTTAGGTGGCACTGAGCTTTTCGACTTTTAGTTTTCCTTTTCGATTATCTCACAGTAAACAATATGGTTTTTAACTCGTAACGTGCATATTAGTCAAACCATGTGGCAAAAAAACGTTCTCAATAAAGCGGTCTCATCTAGAAGTGGCACTGATTGGGGCTTGGTCGCTGATGTGACGTACGGAGAAGGGTTAAAAGAAGGGCTGCTAGTTGTCAAAAATGAGTCTACTAAAAGCACCGCTGTAATTCCGTCGTCCTTAATTAAAACTATCGATGACTCCCTGATCGTTTCAGACGCAGCGAGCTTTGAATCATTTAGTGAGCGCGATGCGGAGGTTATTCACACGAAAGGGCTGCTCAAAAAGGCTGTCGCTTCGTTAAGTGGGTGTGATGTCGGCCACGTTAAAAACTTCAGCATCGATTCCGATTCGAAAGAGATTGGTTTAGAGGTTGGCGTTGGTATCCAAGCCTTCCATATTGAAATAACGGTCCCTTGGAGCAAAATAGAAGCAATAGATGAGCTCATTGAGGTATCAGACGCTTCTATGTTGCATTTGTGCTTAGCGCCCCTATACTGATCTGCTTAGTTGGGGTTGTACGCACCGCACTAGAGTCAAGCTTAAAAATTAGTAGCAACTCTCACTTTTTGTGAACCCGTTCCCCGATTTTTTAGCTAGTTTTTTTCATAATGGCGTAAAAAATCGAAAAAAGGAGGCCCATCTTGCCAATTTACCCAGTTTCAATGTGTTTGGTCTGCAAATATTATCGAAAAGCGCAGAGATGTGAAGCTTTTCCATTAAGAATACCTCAACCTATCTTGATAGGTAAATATGATCATAGGAAGCCCTACAAAGGGGATCACGGCATAAAGTTCCAGCCAAAAGAAGGTGTTAGTAATGACGAGCTTGAAACGATTCTAGGCGTATTTGGTAGCGACGTTATCAGCCGTGATTAACCTAATTTTGACTCTAGCCAACTGTAAGCAAGGTCATTTAGCGCGGTAACTCTCACTTTTACCTTATTTTTCAAGAAAAGAAATAATTTTAACCCTATTATGTTGTTCTTGTACAGATTTGCATGGCAATGATAAGTGATGACATTATACATCATTTAAAGATATACATTATATTGACTATAAGATAAAAGTTTATTTTTAATAGATCTATTTTTATCATTATAATTCTGCTTATCATCTATCGCACAATCCACGATTCGCTAATTGGAGATTGGAACTCACTTTTATAATAATTGTTCGAATGATTAGCAACATGACGTCAGGGAGAAAGGCGTAAAATTGAGGCTTTTTTGTAAATATATCTAGTTTTTCAGCTTCTTGAGTCGTTCGAATTTCACAAGAAAATTAGCTTTCGAAAGCAAGTAATAAGAAACAGAGTGAGCGACTCGTTGTATCTCGTTGGATGTTGGGCTTTTAATTATTAGGTATCTTAGGTGTTACTTAACTATAAAGGCAGATATTATTGTTAGAACAATGATTTGATATCATCAAATCAGGGCGAGTTTCGAGTGATACCAAAAAAATTTTTGCTTGTTCGATAGTTGTTTCTTAACTTTTTTGTGGTCTCAACTCTCACTTTTATAAAAATCGAATCGAGAAACGATATTTAAAAAGCTACTTTTTCGTAGGCTTCTCTTAGATCATTATCATTGAATTGAAGGTAGACTTGTGTAATACTGAGGCTTGAATGCCCTAGCATGAGCTGTACACGCCGCAGATCCGTTCCAGACCGCACTAAATGTATAGCGAAGCTGTGGCGAAGCGTATGCGGATGTATTTTTACTCCTGTCATATTCCCATATTTTTTTACGAGGTTGAATACTTGCGTTCGTTTTATAGAAAAAACGGGCCGATCCTCTGGGATATTTAGTGCTAAAACATAGTCGGAGAGTATTTTGAGGGTCTCTTGGTCAAGAGGGACTCTCCGCTGTCGCCCTCCCTTAGCCTTTCGGATGTTAACGACGCCGTTCTTAAATTCAATATCTTTGGGAGTGACGTTTATGATCTCACTTACGCGTACGCCGGTTCGCCACATAAAACGCAATAGTAGATAGTCCCGCGTGCTGCACGTTTCAGCCGCATGCAGTATCTCATCGACCTGTTCTTTCTCAAGATAATCGGGTATTTTGGTCACAGTGAACAAAAGAAGTGTTTTGTTTAATAAAGATTGCCATTTTGCGCTTCTTTTAAGTGTGATGCCGCGAATTTATACAAAAAGGCTAATTTTGACATAAAAAGTAGTTCCAGCCCAGGATTTTTATAAGGTCTTTTTTAATATTAATGGAATTATAAAATTACTTCACGATGTCATCTAACATCTTCTAAGCATGTCATCATTTCGGTGACATGCGTCCAACGAAGATTCAAAAGTGAGAGTTAGCAGCTGCACTTGCGGGGTTGTATGAACTCATCAAAATATTGGTTGGCGAGACTGAAGCTCATGCCAAAGTGGAGAAACAGTCGTATGTCCCGATCCTCAAGGAGGATCTTGTGCCTCCAATCTCGTTAACTCCGTCGTAGAAAGTTAACAAAGTCATCAGTTTCGTGAGGATGGTATTAAACCAAAAGCGTTTTGGTGCGTCGTGCGGCTAAGGTTTGATTATGGCTGTAAAGAAATTAACTTGCGACCACCCCATCGTAGATGATACTGAGACTTGCGTTGGAGATTTCTGGTCTTGGGCGTACTCCGATATTTTAAGCAATAGAAATCGATCCATATTCGCCGAATTCATTGTCGGGTCTGCTCTTGGAGTTGTAGACAGCCCTTGAACTGAGTGGGACTACGTAGATCATCGATACAATAGGCAAACAATAGAAGTGAAGTCTGCCGCGTATGTCCAAAGCTGGGTTCAAAAAAACTATCGACAATCAGTTTTGACATAGGTATGAAGATACCGTGGTATGCGGAAACAAACACCTGGGGAAAGGAAAGGGAGCGATCAGCTGATTGTTACGTCTTTTGTCACTATACAGAAACCGATGTCAAAAGAGCTAACGTGTTGAATCTCGATGACTGGGACTTTTACGTTCTATCCAAAAAACAATAAACAGGGAGTTTAAAGATGATTACCGCGGTGCAGATATCCTTGTCAAGTTCACTATTCCCATCGAGCATCGCTGCGCTCGTATTCAGCTTCGTGCTTATCCTCTGGATTCTCAGTGAAGTCATTGGTGGAGGAGTTCAGCCGCTGATACGGGGAGGCCGGAGAGCCAGAACGAGAAGGCAAGACAGGGGCTCGTTCCTGTTAATATACGCTGGCGTTGTCGTTTACTTTATCCTTGCCTTCTCATTTGCTAGTTCCGGTATTGCCAAGTTGCCGAGCTCGGTATTCTACCTTGGGATCTTCATCATGGTGCTCGGCATCGTGATCAGGCAATGGGCTATCGCCGTGTTGGGCCGCTTCTTTTCGCGGACAGTCGCGGTACAAGAAAGGCAAACAGTCGTTGAGACTGGGCCGTATCGTTACGTTCGGCACCCCTCGTACACAGGGGCGCTCATCTTCTTCGTAGGATTCGGACTTGCCCTACTGTCGGGGGGAGCAGTACTTGCGCTCGTGCCGATATTCGCAGTCGCCTACGGGTACCGCATTCAAGTGGAAGAGAAGCTTTTGATTGCAGAACTCGGTGAAGCATATGTGTCGTACGCGCGCAGGACGAAACGGCTTATTCCCTTCGTGATCTGACGGAGTCCGGGGAATGAACTATTTGTGAAAGTTACCTCCTGCCAATATCGCATGTAGACATCATGTATGTGCTCAGGCATCGGGTGCTTGTAAAATCGCCAATCGACTTGATCCCGCTGCTGTCGGAGCCTTTATTAGGCTCCGTTAGGTGCTTGTCTTCTCTTTCTGTAAGTCACTTCTGAGTGCTGCTTATCAGGCCTGTTTGGGACAAACGCCTCTAAGAGGTGAGATCAGGCTTGTTTTCCAGAAAAAACGAACATGAAGAACCACCTCAAGAACAGCAAAGAAATAACTACAACCCAGCGTATGTCTTCAATATAAAAAAGAAACGGAGGTGAAAACCATAAACGAAGACAAATGTCAACAATGCGGTGCGCCCGCGTTACCTGACGCTAAGTACTGCGAAAAGTGTGGTGTTCAGTTGCACGCTGAAGTCGAACCACAGCCACAGAGCGTTCCGTCGTACGCACCTGCTCTGACGAATCAAGCACCGTCTTACGCTGCGGCCTCACCATATCAGGGCGTCGCGATTCGCTTTGTCGCGATCCTCATTGATACCATCATTATTGCCATTATCGCCGGCATCCTCGCTATCCCGTTTCAATCGCAACTTTCTGGAGCGGTTTCGCTGCTGATCTTTTTGCTGTACTTCATACTCCTTGAAGGGGCGTACGGCCAGACAGTCGGCAAGATGGCCGTCAAGATCAAAGTTGTGCGGGTGGACGGGACGAAGATCGATTATATGGACGCGGTTGTGCGTAACGTCCTACGGCTTATTGACCTCATTCCGTATTTCATTCCGTACCTGCTTGGTGCCATCCTAATATGGACATCAGATATGAAGCAACGGCTTGGGGATCGCGTGGCGCACACGGTCGTCGTGAAGGCATGAGGGCGAACCCTCTGCTTTTCCTTTTTTTACAAGCTACAATAACGACCCAAATCATCCGCATAACGATTTGAAATTGAATTGATGCATAAAAAGATGTATTAGGTTAAGCAAAGAGAAACAGGCACCAAACCAAATAGATTTTTAAACATAGGGCCCGCCTAGTGCCTTTTTCCCAGGTAAAATCGTTTTCTTTTAGCAAAACAGAAGCCGTGTAGAGATTTTTGGGTAGCCTTAGATTACAATTAACTGAGCATCGCACAGCAAGTTTGCTTTTTCCATTTGGTTGTTATCGGCTGCTGTGTGGATTTATCACCTGAGTCTTTCGTTATTGCCCCCTAATCAACATTTTAGCAAATGGTTTTGCTACTTGTCAAAATCTCGCTTAAAGTCCTCAAGCTCTTTTTGCAGTTGTGCTTCCTTCTCTTGTTCTGTTTCCTCTGCAAGCTGTTGCCGACGGTGGTACTCTTCAACCTTATGATAGAATTTGTTAGCGTCGTCAATGTGCGCGGCTACTATCTCCCAACATATCTCCTTTACCGTTGTCTTATCTATATCGCATTCAAACAATACCGTATTTCCCTTTATTTTCGTTGTTCGACGGGGCAACGTCGTTGTGTGTTTAACCGGCCCGCCAGCCGCGAATGGTTCTCCATTTATCCTTCTTAAGAAATAGTCCTTCCATTCTTTCGGCGGCTCTTCAGAAAGGATATATGGCACATATATAGTCGTCTGGCTCGACGGAAACCACGTTGCATTGTCTATGTCAATTCTCTCAAGCTTAATATCAACAAAAGTCGTATGCATCACCTAAGGTTAGTTTATGGTTTTAATTCGCTTTTTTCTGCAGTTGAGTGCGAATTCTTGACTGTATTTAGGAGCTATGTAATAATTTGTATAGTTTGCTCTTCGTCGCCTGCTCCGTTCCGAGTTAATTTAAAGCACAGCTCATTTTAGGCCCCAAATTCCAAGAAATCGCGCATTTAATCTGGTTATGTGCTTTAACTCTTTGTTTGAATACTTGCAAGGTCGCAGAATGCCATGTTCGCTTGTCCATCCCTTTTTTGTTGCCAGTGCCGCGTGTGATGCACTCGATGGCCCCCTTGCCAGAGCTTTAGACAGGGCCACGGAATTTGGATTGTACTTCGATGGCGTCGCTGATCGGTCCTCAGCGCTTTTCTTCGTCATCGGTGCCGCTCTTGGAGCACATGTCCCCCCATCCGCATTTATTGTTGTAGGGGCAGCTTTTGCGCTGTTGCTCGCACGGGCCTAGGGCCACAGACATCATTGGGGCACTGTGCGCACTTCGTTTGGGAGACCTGAGCGGTTGGCCCTCCTTATAATGGGGGTGCTCTGTCCTACCCCAATTAACACAATGCTTTTTGTTGCTCCGGGCCTATGCTGCGTCTTCTCATGCGCACAAATCTTCGCCTGGGGGATTACCGTTCAAAATGAACGACGTGAAAGAGAGTTTCAAATAGACGTGTGATCCGAATAAATGACACACAACTGCTAAAAGTGGAAAGCTACGCCGAGTTGCTTGAACGTTGACGTATGATGCGCTCTTTTTTTAACCCGTTTAATGCTTCGGCAAAGAACTACTAATGCATCTCAGTATCATTCGCATTTAGTGCGTCTAAGATGTAGGCTTTTGAGGCAATCTTGTGGTACTTGGGCCCCCCGCCCATCGACAGAATTCCTATGTAGCCTACCCCCAGCAACTCGTTGAGTGCTTCCTGGGCTTGGACCTTTGTGTCTGCGACCTTTTTCTGCACCTGCCACAAGCGAAGGCCTTCGTTGCTCGCTTCATAAATGCTTTTGAAAACCTTTTTTTGTAGATCACTCATTAAAGCTGCTTCGGCAGGGCCATCATGCAAGAGCGGATTGAGCATACGTCCTCACGTTTCAAACGATCAGTACATTGCAATGAGTCTTTTCCTATATAGCTCTCAGTGACATACAATAGATTGCGACGTGAGCGTCCCGTTTGCTGGCCGGCACCGTTTGTCAGTTGTCCATAAGGCTTAGAAAGCGCGGAAACTACCTCAGAAACTCGGCTGTGCTTTGTTGATTAGTCAGTGGCGCATGAGAATACGTTAGATACGCTTTGTTTTAAGAACAGGAAAATCACGCAATTCTTGGATGAAGTTTTATAACATCCTTAGTATCCATGCGTAAAGTACTGTTCGTACTCTGGGAGCAGTAGTTTAAGGTGGTTAAATGGAAATTTGTTCCGAAGTACCTTTGTTCTGTCTTCCTGATCGTGCAGGCAAGCAGGAATGTCTAAGCGACTTTACGGGCAAATGGGTTGTTCTTTACTTCTATCCAAAAGATAACACAAGTGGCTGCACACGAGAGGCGATAGAGTTTAGCGAACAACTGCCAGGCTTTGAGAAACAAAACGCAACAATTATCGGGATAAGCCCGGACTCGCCTGCAAGTCATC